>Ga0222709_1000041_pt1 | contig 58950 bp, 55 predicted proteins | sample AntAcemetage1692_FD_179822 | JGI IMG/M metagenome (GOLD analysis project Ga0222709, IMG submission 179822) | Saline water microbial communities from Ace Lake, Antarctica - #1692 | ecosystem: Environmental > Aquatic > Non-marine Saline and Alkaline > Saline | place: Antarctica: Ace Lake...
TCGCAGCTAATACTTTCTATTCCCAGTTGTTTCATCAGTCGGGCTACCTGAGGCCTAGCTATCTGAAGACCTCCATCTTTAAGTCTACAATTTCATTCTAATCAGGACTTACAACAGGCAGTGAGGCCCTAGATTCTCCCGACACCCGACACGGACTATCACAGCGGATTAAAAACTCTTGAATTAAACTTTAGGAGTTTTTTTTATTCAAAATTTACCAAAAATCGTTGGTTCTACATGTAACTACCTTAAATTTACTAAAGAGAATTTTTAGAATTTACAGACGAGATTAAAATTCTGTTAGCAGCTTCAACTTAGGTGTTTCTAGCTCAATTTTAAGGGAATTTTCCCTTTTGAAGTCTGATTCTACTCTATCATTTATGACATTCTACTGAGTTATTTGCCTTATTTTTCTTTTCTTTCCAGCTCAAAGGATTATGTCATTTTAATTTTACTGATCCGCATCTAGGGAAATTGAACCAACATGAAAGAAATAATTGAGGCAATCAACGCAGTAATTTGGAGTGACGTATTGATTTTTTTATGCTTGGCAGCAGGAGTTTATTTTTCTATCGCCACACGCTTTTTGCAAGTGACTTACCTCAAAGAAATGGTCACACTCTTATTTAATGGTGAATCCTCAAAGGAGGGTGTTTCTTCATTCCAGGCATTTGCCATAGCTATTTCAGGAAGAGTGGGCACTGGAAATATTGCCGGAGTAGCCACTGCAATTGCCATGGGTGGTCCTGGAGCCATCTTCTGGATGTGGGTGATTGCATTCCTTGGTGCAGCTTCTGCTTTTGTAGAATCCACTTTAGGTCAGATCTATAAGGAAGTCAACGAGGGACAATATCGAGGAGGACCAGCTTACTACATCGAAAAAGGCCTTGGGGTCAAATGGTATGCAATGGTATTCGCATTTGCTACCATTTTGGCCACGGCGCTGTTTATGCCTGGTGTCCAAAGTAATAGTATTGCATTAAGCATGAATAATGCCTTTGGAGTACCCGTGATCTACACTGCATCAATTGTCACAGGACTTTTGGGAATCATTATTTTAGGTGGCGTGAAGCGGATCAGTAAAGTAGCTGAAGTGGTCATCCCAATCATGGCAGCAGCCTATATTACCATGGCGCTAATCATCATTGGAATCAATATCGCAGAAGTACCCGCAATTTTCGCTTTGATTGTCAAATCAGCATTTAACTTAGAGCCCGCATTCAGTGGAGTTTTTGGGATGGCGATCGCTTGGGGTGTGAAGCGCGGAATTTATTCCAATGAAGCAGGCCAAGGTACGGCACCCCATGCAGCGGCAGCGGCTGAGGTTTCACATCCGGTGAAGCAGGGATTGGTTCAATCATTTTCCGTTTACATTGATACCTTGCTTGTATGTACGGCCACAGCCTTGATGATTCTTTTCACCGGTCAATACAATGTCTTAAATCCTGAAGGCGGATTTATAGTGGAGAACTTGCCGGGAGTGGCATTCGGCCCAGAATATACCCAGTATGCAGTAGCCACTCAATTTCCTAATTTTGGAAAAGGTTTTATAGCGATCTCTTTATTGTTTTTTGCCTTTACGACGATCATGGCTTATTACTACATAGCGGAGACCAATTTGAGCTATCTCACCAGACAAATGTCTTCCAAATGGAGTCTTACCGCTTTACGTTTGTTGATCCTTGGCGCTACTTTCTACGGTTCTATCAAGACTGCTGAAATCGCATGGATGATGGGGGATATTGGAGTTGGACTAATGGCTTGGCTAAATATTATTGCCATCTTATTACTTCGGAAGCCTGCATTCAAGGCTTTGGCAGATTATAAAAAGCAAAAGAAGGAAGGCAAAGATCCCGTCTTCATAGCTAAAGATGTAGGAATCGATAATGCTGATTTCTGGAAGTAAAAAAAAGAGCGACTTACGAGTTGCTCTTTTTTTTACGCAAGTTTCGCTTGAAAGTCTTCCAGTAACTTTCATTCTTCTCATCAATCGGCACATCATCTCCAAGTAAATGGGCGAAGGCCGACATATCAGAGGACTTTTTTAAGCTGATCTTTAAACCCCAGCCAATGGAATAACTAAAATCATCCCTGAAATCCCCCAAAGCCAACCTCCGAGCAAGATTACAAGCAGTACAGCTAAAGCATTTACTTTGACCTGATAACCCACTTACCAAGGGAGTGATGATGTTATTTTCTACGAGCTGAATTCCCCACAAGACGGCGATTGCTATGATTGGATAAGTAATTGATTTTTAGTGAGAAAAATATAAAGGACTGCACTAAAAGAACTGATAAATACACCTACGTAAAGAATCAGATTCATGATGCCGATAAACGCTGCAAATAAAATAAAGTATTTCATTCCAATTGTGTAAAAAAACAATCAAGCGAGTATGGAAACGACAAGTGTAACCTTTAATATTCCAGAAAAGTAAGATTGAATCACTCGACCAGCGTCTTTGGTCCAAAAAAAACACGCACATCACTAGCTGCATAAAGCCTGAGTATAAACTCCGCAAAAAAGTCCTTGTAATAAATCAATAGAAAAGTGTAGAGCGTAATCATTCCAGCTAAAGTCAAAGATTTACCGGTCTGGGAGATAGTAGTATTAAAGTTTTCAGTGCTTGAAAAATTGAAGAGACTTGGATTTTTCAAGTCAATCGAATCGGATCCTATTAATTGGTCGAGTTCCAGTATTGCGCTTTTAAGCTTAACTTTTAAGGTATTTTTAATTTCAGGAATTTCATCTAAAAGTCCAATCATTTGATTGGCCAATAAATAGATAATTCCAATAGCTAGCAGTGTAACTGACAAAATACTTATTCCAATAGCAATACCCCTTGGTATCCTTTTTAATTCAAACCAATTGGTAATCGGGTTGAGCGCAAAAGCAAAAAAAATACCCCGGACCAAACGTACAAGGAGAAAAGCTCCTTCTTTTAAAATAACTACCCCAAAGACAATTGATACTAGAAAATAGGCTAACCGTTGAATTCGAGAACTTTCCATGAATTTTGGTTTAAATGAAAATCTTTTACATCCACTACCAACCATCTGGAATATACTCCATCTAGCCATGAAAACACATTATTTGCCTAGTTTAGAGTTTAGATTTGAAGTAATCATTCCCAAAAAGGAATTCAAATCGATTGATTTTAACTTCTTTTTGTACAAAAATTCTTGTCCGATAGCTGATCCATCCTCAAATAATTAAGAAATAATTCATGCGAAAATTACTTTTGCTTTTCTTTTTGACTCCCGCTCTGATTTATGCGCAAGCCAAAGTTGATACTATACAAGTCTATAGTCCTTCCATGGAGAAAAGCTTGAAAGTAGCTGTCACCATACCATCAACCTATCAGCAAACTGAGCAGCGCTATCCGACTTTATACCTTCTTCATGGCGCGAATGGTACTTTCGCAGATTGGCTTAGCAAAGTGACTGAGCCGGGATTAGTAAGCCGAATGGCAGAGGAATACAATATCATTATTGTCAATCCGGGAGTAGGTCCATCAAGCTATTACTTTGATAGTCCACTGATCGATTCAGTCCAATATGAAACTTACATCACCTCGGAATTGATCTCAGCAATCGATTCCCGTTATCGCACCCTTGCACAAAAGGGGTCCCGAGCCATTAGCGGCTTATCCATGGGTGGCCATGGAGCGATCACACTTAGCGCTAAGCATCCTGAGTTATTTGCTGTTGTTGGAAGTATGAGCGGAGTAATGAATATCGATACCCGAATGTGGGAAGTAGGAGATGAATTAAAAAATAAGCGGGCAGAAACCTTTAAAATGGCTCTGGGTGAGATTGACTATGAGTATCCTTATTCTTCTTTCACGGCCGTCGGCTTGATAGATCGGATCAATGCCAATGGTATTCCGTTAATCATCGACTGTGGTACAGCTGACTTCTTGATCGCTACCAATCGTCAAATGCATCAGCTCCTGCTGGCTAATAAAACTCCTCATGAGTACACTGAACGACCCGGTGCCCATACTTGGCAGTATTGGACTGAGGCTCTGCCTGTTCACATGCATTTCATTAATAAGTACCTCAAACGGTAAAAGAACCCTAAATTAAACTTCACCATTTAAGCTTAAATTTGCTTTTTGCAGATCAATTAATTCTAACTATGTCCCAGTTCGATTCCATCAGACCATTTTATGAGACAGAGGCAAATGCTGCCATTCGTCAGATCATTGACGATCCCATGCTTGATGCCATTATGGGTTTTACCTTTCCAGATGACCATTCTAAAAACTGGAAAAATTTAATGCTTCACACCCAGTCCCTCCGGGATTTTCAAGTCAATTTCATCTATCCGGGTGTACAAAAAGTTCTTGAAAAAAGCTCAAATGGCTTAAGTACAGATGGATTTGACCAACTTGAGCCAAACACTGCGTATTTATTTATTTCCAATCATCGCGACATCATCCTAGATACCTCCTTACTAAACTCCTGTCTTTATGAGAATGGTTTGGTACTCACCACATCTGCAATAGGCGATAATTTGATCCAAAAATCCTTTTTCCATATTCTTTCCAAACTGAACCGGAACTTTGCCATTAAACGAGGGCTACAGGGACGGGCCTTGTTAGAAAGTTCAAAACAAGCTGCTGCTTTTATCAAAAAAAGTCTCTTGAACGAGAATCGATCTGTCTGGACTGCCCAGCGAGAGGGAAGAACCAAAGACGGAATTGATGCCACTCACAAAGGAGTATTGAAAATGCTTACCCTTGCCCATGAGGGATCTGACCTGTTCTCCTATTTTGAAAAGATCAAAGTGGTACCCATTTCAATTTCCTATGAATATGATCCTACCGACCTGTTGAAAATGCCTGAACTCCTGGCGAAATCAAGAGATGAAAAATATGTGAAAAGTGAAAATGAAGATTTTCAAAATCTTCTAAGAGGTCTAATAGGAACCAAAAAACGAATCCACCTACAAGTAAATGGCTTGCTGACTGAAGAGATTAAAGAAATATCAAAATCTGAATTAGGTTCAGGTGAGAAATTGAGTAGGCTGGCCGCTATAATTGATCAGAAAATCTGGACTGGCTACAAGCTTTGGCCAAGTAACTTTATTGCGCATGACCTTCTTTACGGCGATGAGGAATTCAAGCATGAATATACAATAGATGAGAAAATGGCTTTTGAAAAAAGACTCAAGGAAAAGGTTGATGTAAAAAATGAATTCCTTGTAAAAAGTTTTCTTGCGATGTATGCCAATCCTGTGAATAATCAAATGCAAGCACTATCTCCAAGATAAGCATGAAACTAGGGCCATTTTTTCTCGTATTTTTTTTCATTCCACTTCTTGCATTAGCCCAAGAAAAAAAACCTGTTGGAAAAATAGTCACTCCTTATGGAGAAGTCTTTATCCAACTGTATGAACGGACTCCAAACCACAAAATAAGTTTTATCGAATTGGCAGAAGCTGGTTACTGGGATTCGCTGACTTTTAATAGAGTGATTCCAAATTTCGTAGCTCAAGGTGGATGTCCAGATACTGAAGAAGGATTCAACGATCCGGAGTACTTACTCGCTCCAGAGTTTGTCCCAGAATTGAAACATGTGTATGGAGCAGTGGGCGCGGGAAGAGATGGCAATCCCGACAAACTCTCCGCTAGATGCCAATTTTACATTGTGCAAAATCCCGATGGAATCCCAAGATTAGATGGAGATTACACGATTTTCGGACAGGTCATCAAAGGGATGGATATCATAGAACGAATCGTACGGGTAAAGCGGGACAGCAAGGACAAGCCTGTCAAACCAATTACGATGGAAGTCTCTGTTAGCTATTTAGACCAAGAAGAATTCAAGAAAATCCTAAATTAATTCGCTGAATCTGCCGGCTAATTTATTTTTAACATTACCAATTTTTTCGGCGATTAAATTTAATTTTAATCAGTTGCATCCAGTTTTGGTAATTGGATATCACAGTTAAAAATTTGAAATTCCACATTGTTAGTAAAATTTTGAATCTGAAAAATCCAACAAATGATAGGGAATAAACCGATTAGAATCCTTGTAGCAGGCTGTGGAAATATGGGTGCATCCCATGCGACAGCCTATCACCACTTACCGGAATTTGAAATCTGCGGTTTAGTCTCACGAGGAGAAAGCAAAGTGAAATTGAACCAAGCTCTGAAAGCGGATTATCCACTTTTTGAAGATTTTGAAAAAGCACTTGCTTACGCCAAGCCAGATGCCGTCTGTATCTCCACTTATCCTGATACCCATGAGGATTTTGCGCTCAAAGCTTTGGAAGCCGGCTGCCATATTTTTATCGAAAAACCCTTAGCTGATTCCGTTTTGGGATGTGAGCGCATCATTTTAAAAGCAAAAGAAACCGGTAAAAAAGTAGTCGTAGGCTATATTTTAAGACATCATCCTTCTTGGATTCGATTTATTGAAGAGGCGCAGAAAATGGGCAAACCGCTCGTGATGCGGATGAACCTCAATCAGCAGAGCCATGGCTATATGTGGGATGTACATCGGAATTTGATGAAAAGTCTCAGCCCTATCGTAGACTGTGGCGTCCACTACATAGATGTAATGTGCCAAATGACTCGATCTAAGCCAGTCGCTGTTTCTGCCATTGGCGCTCGATTGACTCCGGATATTGCAGCCGCTAATTACAACTATGGGCAGCTCCAGCTTCGATTCGAAGATGGATCTGTGGGATGGTATGAGGCAGCTTGGGGGCCAATGGTATCGGAGACAGCATTCTTTATCAAGGATGTCTTTGGACCAAAAGGCTCCGTTTCCATCACAGCCAAGGATGCAGGGGCATCAGGAAAGTCTGATCATGTGGACAGTCATACCAAAACTGAATCAATCCGAGTTCATCATGCTGCTATTAACTCCCAAAATGAGTTTACCAAACCTGATGAATGGATTGATATGACTGATGAACCCGGTCATCAAGAACTCTGTGATCGGGAACAGGCTTACTTTCTCAAAGCGATCGTGGAGGATATAGATTTGACAGCTCATTTGGATGATGCAATGAACAGTCTGAAGATTGCTTTTGCCTGTGATGAATCTGTAAAAACCGGTGAAGTCGTAAAACTCTAGGTTCCTCCTATTTCCAGTAGCCAACTCGAAGGAGATCGGTATATTTCTTTTTTTACCCATGCTATGAAAAACAAGACAGTAGTAATCACAGGAGGCGCGAGCGGAATTGGCTTGGCAATGGTCAAAAAATTTGCTGCTGAATATTATAGTGTATTTTTCATTGACACGAATCAAACTGAAGGTGAAAAAGTGGAAAAAGAACTAAAAGAAAAAGGCTATACTGTCACCTTTCTGAACTGTAATATCACTCAGGCAGCTGCTGTCCAAGTAGTATTTGAGGTAATTCCCGGAAAAATAAACACCCTCATCAATAACGCAGGTATCTCACATATTGGGAAGGTTGAAGATACAAGTGAGGAGGATTTTGAAAGGCTTTTCCAAGTAAATGTCAAGGGATCATTTCTCTGTATTCAGGCTGCACTTCCAAAGCTAAAGCAAGAGGGTGGTGGTTCGATCTTGAATATGGCATCTGTTGCGGCAACTATAGGAATTCCTGATCGATTCGCTTATAGCATGACCAAAGGAGCGATGTTGACGATGACATTGAGCATTGCCAGAGACTATGTGGCAGATGGAATTCGATGCAATTGTATTTCTCCAGGACGGGTACATACGCCATTTGTAGATGGATTTATTGCCAAAACCTATCCTGGCCAAGAAAAGGAAATGTTTGAGAAATTAGCGGCGACCCAACCAATTGGGAGAATGGGTTCGCCTGAAGAGATCGCCGAACTGGCTTATTTCATCAGTTCAGATGCTGGCGGATTTATTACAGGAAGTAATTACAACATTGATGGCGGATTTATGGGATTGAAAATGTGAGGCGATTTGGGATTTTAGAATTATGAATTACGAATTACGAATTACGAATTACGAGGTTTAACTCAGTCCTTTAATGTTCTTAAGTTCCTCATCTAAAATCTTGATTCTTATGTCTTGATTCTAGATTCTAAAATGTTGATTCTTGATACTAACTACTTGATAATTAAAATATGAAACTGATACGATTTGGTGAAGCCGGAAAAGAGAAAGCTGGAATTCAAGATACAAATGGCGAAAAGCTAGACTGCTCAGGATTTGGAGAAGATTGGAATGAGGATTTTTTTACCGATAACGGTTTGGCAAGATTGGAAGAATGGCTGAAAGCAAATCAGGAAAACTTAAATCCAATCCCCGAGAACACTCGGATCGGATCACCCGTTGCACGACCTTCCAAGATCATCTGCATCGGTTTGAATTACCTCAAACACGCCCAAGAATCAGGTATGGCCGTACCAGAGGTTCCGATCATTTTTATGAAAGCCACTTCTTCGCTTTCAGGACCTTTTGATCCAATATTAATTCCAAGAAACTCCGTTCAAACTGACTGGGAAGTAGAACTAGCGGTGGTAATCGGGAAGCGCGCCAAATACATCTCTGTGGAGAATGCGATGGAGTATGTAGCTGGCTATTGCCTGCACAATGACGTCAGCGAGCGAGACTTTCAGCTGCGGCATGGCGGCCAATGGGTTAAGGGCAAAAGTGCCGACAGTTTTGCTCCTCTTGGTCCATTCTTAGCGACACGAGAAGAAATTGAAGATCCACACAGTCTACGCCTTTGGCTTAAACTAAATGGGAAAATAATGCAAGACAGTAATACTTCAGACTTGATATTTAATATTCCCACGATCATTTCCCATTTGAGTCAGTACATGACCTTACTCCCCGGAGACGTCATCTCCACTGGTACTCCAGCAGGAGTGGGAATGGGCTTGAAGCCCGAACCTAACTATCTTAAAACTGGAGACATAGTCGAGCTGGGAATAGAGGGACTGGGAATTTCGAGACAAGTACTTATAAACGATCCAGAAGCATGAGATTAGATTCCCACCAGCATTTCTGGAAGTACGATCCAAAAAGACAGCCCTGGATCAATGAAGAAATGACAGCGATCCAAAAAAACTTTCTTCCCGAAGATCTTTTTCCATTGATGGAGCAGACCCAAATCGATGGATGTGTAGCCGTTCAGGCTGACGAAAGTATCCGTGAGACTGCTTTTTTATGTGATTTGGCAAATGAATTTGATTTTATCAAAGGCGTAGTGGGCTGGGCAGATTTAGCTTCTGATGATTTGGATAAGGATCTCGATCAATTTGCTGACCAATCCAAACTGAAAGGCTACCGCGAAGTACTTCAATCCAAAAATGCGGATTACATGCTTCGTCCAGAGTTTATTCGAGGGATCAGCAAAATCGGAAAAAGAGGCTACACCTATGACATTTTGATTCTTGCAAATCAACTGGAAGCGACCTATCACTTCGTGAAAAAAGCTCCCGAGCAGCCTTTTGTGATTGATCACTTGGCCAAGCCAAAGGTGAAACTGGGTATCTGGCGCGAATGGAAAAAAGAGCTGAGTCTACTCGCCGAGCGGGACTATATATTTTGCAAACTCTCAGGAATCATTACCGAAGCAGACTGGAAAAAGTGGCGGAAAGAGGAGATAAAAGTCTACCTCGATACTGCACTCGAACTCTTTGGCCCAAAGCGATTGATGTTTGGCAGCGACTGGCCCGTATGCTTGGTAGCCGGTCAGTATGAGCAAGTTTTGGAAATTATTGAGCTGTTCATTCAGCCACTTTCACAAAGCGAAAAAGCTCAAATCATGGGTGGTACGGCGATGGAGTTTTATGGAATAACCTCTTAAAAAGATCGAATAATGACAGCTAAGAAATTTGAAACTGTAGGTGAATTAATTTTCTACGCTTACGCCAATCTAGCCATGGCTCATTCTGCCATTACTAAAACAAGGCATGTTTATCAATCCTTAATTTCCGACGCGCTTTGGAAGAAGTGTAACAAAATATGAGGTAATGGCTCGAAAAAATTAGGTCTACGGTAATTTCAGTTCGAAATTGAAACCTTATGAAAGAAAAAGATAACGATCCGTTGTTTCAAGATTTGGCGAGCATCATTGAGCAAGGCAAGCGTCAAGTAGCTGTACAAGTAAACAGCGTGATCACCTTGACCTAGTGGAAAGTAGGGAATAAAATAAATACGCATATACTTGAAAATCAGCGTTCAGAATATGGAAAAGAGGTCATTCCTCAAGTAGCGATACGTTAAGCCAAAGACTATGGCAAGTCTTTTCAGGAAAAAAACCTGCGAAGAATGATGCAGTTTGCCGAGGTTTTTTCAGATTATCAAATTGTCGCACCACTGGCACGACAATTAAGCTGGACTCATTTTACAATAATTATCCCCATAAAAAATCAAGATGAGCGGGATTACTACGCACAACAATCTATAGAATCAAAATGGAGTAAAAGAGAACTTCGAAGACAATTGGAACGAAAATCCTTTCAGAGGAAGGAAATAGCACAATTGCAGTTATCCGAAACTGACGTAGAAATACAGACCGGTTTTAAAGACCCTTATTTTTTGGACTTTCTGGGATTGAAAGAAGGCTATTTAGAGAATGATTTGGAAGGTGAAATTCTCAAAGAACTAGAGCATTTTATATTAGAGCTGGGCAAAGGATTTGCTTTTGTAGAGCGGCAAAAGCGAATCATACTTGATGGTATGGATTTGTACATCGATCTGTTGTTTTTTCACCGAAAGCTAAAACGTCCAGTGGCTATCGAGTTGAAATTGAACAAGTTCAAACCTGCCTACAAAGGACAGATGGAGTTGTATTTGAAATGGCTAACTAAAAATGAAAAACAAGAAGGGGAAAACGCTCCGATTGGCTTGATACTTTGTGCTGAAAAAAGCAATGAACAAATAGAATTGCCGGAAATGGGGAAAGACGGAATTATGGTAGCAGAATATTGGACTGAGTTACCGCCAAAAAGTGAATTAGAAGCTAAATTGATTCAAGCATATCGAGAAGCCAAGAAAAGATTAGAACAAAAGAAATTGTTATAAAATGAATCTAAACTTAACCAATAAAGTCATCCTGATTTCCGGCGGAGCAAATGGAATTGGCGGAGCTATCTCAAGCGGCCTTCTAGAAGAGGGGGCGATTCCGGTGATTATAGATCCAGATGAGAAGGCAGGAGCCGAACTGCTAAAAAATAGTCGAGGACTTCAGATTCCGACGCTGCTCACCTCAGAAAAAGATGCTGAAATGGCAGTAAAAACGGCAATTCAAACCTTTGGAAGAATAGATGGAATTGTAAATAATGCTGGAATCAATGATACCGTAGGTTTGGAAAAGGGAAGCCCAAAAGCATTCGCTGAGTCCGTCGCCAGAAATCTAAATCATTATTATGAATTGGCCCATTTTGCCTTACCACATCTCAAATCGAGCAAAGGGAGCATCGTCAACATCAGTAGTAAAACAGCCCTAACTGGGCAAGGAAATACGTCTGGCTATACCGCTGCAAAAGGCGCAATACTTTCTCTCACCCGTGAATGGGCGGTGGAGCTTCTCCCCTATCAGATCCGCGTCAATGTGGTGATTCCTGCCGAAGTAATGACGCCTATGTACGAAAGATGGATTCAGAGTTTTGAAAACCCTCAAGAAAAATTAGCCAGTGTGACTTCTAAAATACCCTTAGGAAATCGATTGACCACTCCAGAAGAAATTGCAGCGATGGTCATCTTCTTACTTTCTGATAAAGCCAGCCATATCACCGGCCAGCAGCTCCATGTAGATGGTGGCTACACCCATCTTGACCGCGCCCTATGAATCCGAAAACCGCTCTTGTCCCAAAGAAATTGATCCTTCCCTTTATATTGATCACTTCCTTGTTCGCCCTTTGGGGCTTTGCCAATGACATCACCAATCCTATGGTTGCGGCATTCAAGCGAGTCTTGGAGTTGAATAACACTCAAGCTTCATTTGTCCAACTGGCGTTTTATGGCGGGTACTTTACCATGGCTTTGCCTGCGGCTTTCTTTATTAAGAAGTATTCCTATAAAACTGGAATTCTCTTAGGCTTAGGGCTGTACATTCTGGGAGCGTTGCTATTTTACCCGGCAGCTGCTTGGGAAAGCTATGGCTTCTTCTTGGCTTCGCTTTACATTCTGACATTTGGTTTGGCCTTTCTGGAGACTACCGCCAATCCATATATTCTTTCCATGGGACCAGAATCGACGGCTACCCAACGACTAAATCTTGCTCAGGCCTTCAACCCAATGGGAGCTTTGGCAGGATTGTTTGTGGCCAAAGAATTTATTCTCAATGTTCTACAATCCAACAACACCGACGCAGAAGGGAGTATCATCTTTACCTCCTTGGATGAATCTGCCAAAGCAGTGATCCGAACAGCAGATCTGATGATCATTCGAGATCCTTATGTGATGCTGGGCTTGGTCGTATTGGGTATTTTGGTTGTCATTGCCATGGCTAAAATGCCTGAAAGTAAAGACTCCAATTCCAAAGTGGATTTTAAGAATACGATGCGTCGCCTTTTGAAGAATCGAAACTTTGTGGAAGGCACCCTCGCTCAGATGTTTTATGTCGGAGCACAGATCATGGTTTGGACGTATATCTACCAGTATGCCGAGGTACTTGGGATCAGCAATGCCGAGGCGGTTAATTTTGGCTATGCCGGTTTATTGGTTTTTCTGGCCGGTCGTTGGATCTGTACTTTCCTGCTACGGTTGATCCAGCCACGTAAACTGCTGAGCTTTTTCTCAGTTCTTGCAATTTTATTTACTACCGGAGCTATATTCTTACCTGGTATGGCAGGGCTATATAGCTTAGTTGCGATCTCATTTGCAATGTCATTAATGTTCCCCACCATTTATGGAATCGCACTCGAGGGACTGGGTGAAGACTCCAAATTTGCAGCAGCATATCTTGTCATGGCAATCGTGGGAGGAGCAATCATGCCGACCTTACAAGGAATGATCCTAGATCTTGGAGGTTCCAATTATGACGACATTCGAATTCTCGGCGTGCCCGAAGTCAATTTTTCATTTATTTTACCCTTAGGCTGTTTCATAATGGTTTTACTTTTTAGTCTTCGAGCGAAAAATTTAGTATCAACTTAACATTCAAGCCCATGAAATCACTTCTTATCCTAATTGCATTCGCTACGATGATTTTTCCTATTCAAGCACAAAATATGACGCTACCACTTTGGAATGGCAACCCTCCACTTCAAAAGGAAATGGATCTCAAGGAAAAAGTCGTGTCAGAGGGAATCGTCAGAATCGGGAATGTGCAGACCCCAACCATCGAAGTCTATCTTCCAGCAAAACAGATTGCAACTGGACAGGCAGTAGTGATATTCCCTGGCGGAGGTTACAGTATTTTAGCCTACGATTGGGAAGGGACAGATTTTGCCAAATGGCTCAATTCTCAAGGGATTGCCGGGATAGTGGTGAAATACCGTCTTCCAAAATCTGCTTCACTGACAGATCCAAAAGAAGTCCCGCTAATGGATGCACAGCGAGCGATTCGCTTGGTTCGGCAAAATGCTTCAGACTGGAACATCGCCCCATCCAAAGTTGGGGTCATGGGATTCTCAGCTGGTGGACATTTGGCTTCGACGCTCAGTACGCAATATTCACATACGGTTGATCGGACTATGGATGCGGCAGATGCACTTTCTGCGCGACCTGACTTTTCAATCTTAGTCTATCCGGTCATTACTTTTGTCAGTCCTGCCATTCACTCTGGATCGATGAAAGCGCTTTTAGGAGAAAATCAAACTGAGGAATTAAAAAAACGGTTCTCTGCGGAGTTGAATGTCACCGCTGAAACACCTCCAACCTTCTTGGTTCATGCCGGTGATGATACTGGAGTTCCTGTGGAAAATTCCCTGCTTTATTATGCTGCCCTTCGGGCAAAAGGAGTTGCTGCATCGCTGCATGTATATCCTGAGGGAGGTCACGGATTTGCTTTTGGAATGGGAAAAGGTCCAGTGGAAAACTGGCGTGATGTATTGTTAGACTGGATTAAAGCACTGAAATTCTAAATTAATTTTCAAATGGCTGTAAAAGTTATCGCTTTTGACGCAGATGACACACTTTGGGTGAACGAACCTTTCTTCCGCGAAGCAGAAGAAAAATTTGCAGCACTTCTGGAGGACTTTATGCCTCGCCACAGTTCACTCAAAGAGCTTTACCGAACCGAAATCGAAAATCTCAGTCTGTATGGTTACGGGATCAAAGGCTTTGTGCTCTCAATGATTGAGACGGCAATGCGGATTTCTGATCAAAAAATCTCTGTAATTTTAGTAGACAAGATCATTCAGATAGGACGTGAAATGCTGGAGAAACCAGTCGAACTCCTACCGGGAGTGGTAGAAGTTCTAAAAGAGTTAAATGGAGATTTTCGTATCGTGCTTGCCACCAAAGGTGATCTTTTGGATCAGGAACGGAAGCTGAAAAAATCAGGTTTAGCAGATCATTTTCATCACATCGAAATCATGAGTGAAACGAAAAACCCTGATTACAAAAAACTACTCAAGCATTTGGATGTTCAGGCTGATGAATTTTTGATGCTGGGAAACAGTCTAAAGTCTGATATCTTACCTGTGCTAGACTTGGGAGGTTATGGGATTCACATTCCTTTTCACATCACTTGGGAGCATGAAACTATTGCACATGAGGTTATCCATGAACGATTTTTTCATGTCAACAGAATCTCCGATGCCGTAAAAGTGATCCAAGATTTAGCAATTTGAGTACAGAAGTCTATGTGATAATTAGGTAAATTAGAGCATGAATAATTCACGTAAAATGAATCTTGTAATCCATCAAATACATCCTTGAGATGAAGACAGGCTAGATGTGGAATACTGGATCAGTAAAAATCCAAGCGAACGGTTGGCTGAAGTATGTCGACTTCGTAGAATTAATACCTATGGTTGAATGGAAGTTACCCTGATAAAATTGAACGCGTGATCACCCAAAGAAACCTGTAATGTTTGAACCTGATTTCGGCGATTTCATCCAGCCACTAACGATCATCATAAAATTATTCCAATTACAGCCCAAGCTTCCTGGTTACTTTTCTAAAAACTCCTGATGAATATCCCCACTGCCTATCAAAAAGTCCCAGGAATGATCATGGTGATTGTTTCTGCAATCTTCTGGGGCGTATCAGGCACTTTTGCACAATTTATTTTTGAGGAAAAAGCTATCAATCCCGGTTGGCTGGTCTGCTGGAGACTTTTATTGGGTGGCGTTATTTTGCTGATTTTCTCACTCTCCCAAAGCGTAAAAGACACCTTCCAAATTTGGAGAAAGCCTACAGATATAATCCAAATTTTCCTTTTCAGCCTTCTTGGAATGGTGGCCGTTCAGTTCACGTATTTCTACAGTATTTCGCTTTCAAACGCTGCAACAGCCACGGTTTTGCAATACTTAGGACCGCTCATCGTGGTAGCATTCTTTGCTGTCAAAAATCGAAGATGGCCTATCCCAGTCGAATACATCGCCCTTGGACTAGCTTTGACAGGGACATTCCTTTTAGTGACTCACGGAAGCTTTGACAGCTTGGTGATCAGCAGCGAAGCATTTGTATGGGGATTACTTTCTGCGATCTCTCTGGCTTTTTATACCATTTATCCAGCAGGTTTACTACGCAAGTTTTCGCCTGCTACGGTCACCGGCTGGGCCATGCTTTTAGGTGGATTGCTAATGGTTCCTATCATCAAACCTTGGGAGACTCAAGGAATTTGGGATTTGGAGACATTTCTTGCTTTTGGATACATTATCCTTTTCGGGACAGTGCTCGCTTTTTACCTATTTCTCAGCTCAGTAAGTATTATTGGAGCGACTTATGCCAGTTTGCTATGCAGTGTCGAACCATTAGCTGCAGCAGGAACAGCAGTGGTCTGGCTTGGAGTTTATTTTGGACTGATGGATTGGATCGGAATGCTTTTTATTTTGATCACAGTCAGCCTTTTGACAATAAATTCTAAGGTAAAAATGCGTAAAGGCTCTTCTACTAATCCAATACTGCTGTACAAAATTAAAAACTCAACTAGAAATCCAGATTTTTAAATTCTAGACTGAAAGGTAAAGAGTTGATAATATCTTCCCTGCAAAGCAATCAATTCGTCATGCTTTCCACGCTCGACAATTTCTCCTTGCTCTACCACTAAGATTTGATCCGCTTGGCGAATAGTGCTTAATCTGTGCGCAATCACAAAGGTGGTTCGACCTTTCATCAATTCCTTCAAACTCGCTTGGATCAGGGTTTCTGATTCCGTGTCCAAATTGGAAGTCGCCTCATCCAGGATCAATATTTTCGGGTCTGCTAAAATAGCTCTGGCGATAGCTACCCGTTGACGTTGTCCACCGGACAGCTTCACTCCTCTCTCACCTATCACAGTGTCCAGACCATCCTCAAGTCGGTCTGTAAACTCTTGAACATGCGCTGCATGAACTGATTGCTTCAATAGGGCTTCTGATGCATCCGGTCTTGGAAATAAAATATTCTCTCGAATCGTACCTTCAAAGAGAAAGTCATCCTGTAAGACCACTCCTAATCTGGAACGGAAAGATTCCAGGGTAACATGTTGTAGATCATGGCCATCCAGTGTGATTTTACCAGAATCAGGATTTAAAAAAGTCGCTGCAAGGCCAGCAATAGTTGTTTTCCCAGAGCCTGAAGTTCCTACCAAAGCGGTCACTGAACCCGCTGGAGCAGAGAAACTCAGTCCTTTGATCACGTCTTTATCCTCCTCATAGGCAAATCTCACATCTTTAAAAACGATATCTCCCTTGAAATCCTGTATGGTTACATTACGTTTTTGATCATCAGCTTCCAAAGGTGAATTCATAATCTCTTCGGTCCGATCAAGTCCGGCAAAAGCCTCAGTAAGTTGAGATCCAATATTGGACATCTGGACTATTGGGGCGATCATAAAACCCAAGTAAAGTGTAAAAGCAAGAAAATCTCCGAAAGTCAGCTGCTCTTGCATGATCATATAACCACCCATTCCCATGATTCCTGCTGAGGCCAAGCCCAATAAAAGTGCTCCCGCTGAAGTGACTATACTTGTTGCGGTCAAGCTTGCTTTCACATTTTGGAAAAGATCGTCAACCCCTTTTGCAAATACCCGAATCTCTTGTGCTTCTGCATTGAAGCCTTTGATCACTCGGATTCCTCCGAGCGTTTCGGTCAGTCTGCCAGTTACCTGAGCATTGATCTTACCCCGTTCTCGAAAAATAGGTCTGATTTTATCAAAAGCCTTTAAAGAAACCAATCCAAAAATAACAACTGGAGTGAGCACATAAAGCGTCATCATTGGACTGATATCGATCAGAAGAAACAATGAAATTATGGCGGTCAATACTCCTCCAATCATTTGGGCAAAACCCGTTCCTACCAAATTCCTGACGCCTTCTACATCGGTCATAATTCGCGAAACCAGTTCACCGGTTTTAGTATTGTCAAAAAATCGGATCGGTAATTTAATGATATGCGCCTGGACTTTAGATCGAAGTTTGGAGATCAAATTTTGAGCCTCAACACTTAATATTTGGGTCAAGGCATAGGAAGTAACAGACTGGATTACAATGGCTCCAACAACAACGGCAATAAGCCATTTGAGCTTATCGAGATCATTACTCGGAATGACATCATCGATTAGGATCTTTGTGGCCCCAGGAAGCACCAAACTTGCTAGTCGGCTGATAATAATCAGGGATAGGCCTAAAAAAAGCTGATTTCTCCTTGGCCAGATAATTGTTTTGAAAACCGAGCTCATGGTGACTCGCTTTTCTTTAGGCAATCTTTGTGTTTTTTTCATAGTAACTAGGTGGCACAACCAAGAGCAAGAGATAAAGTTCTAATCGCGAATTATTCATAAAAAAACCCCGAATCACATTCGAGGTCAGTTTAATCCAATGGATTGGTTTACTTAATTTGTCTTTGGCAAGATATTAGAGATTAGCGATACTTTCTCGATCGGCTCGGAACCATTGGAATAAATTCGAACAACTGAGTTCTGAGCTCCCATTTTCCCCGCTGAGTTGAAAGAGACTGCAATCTCTGAAGTTTTACCTGGAGCGATTGGTTCTTTTGGCCAATTAGTGGCGGTACATCCACAAGTCACTGCAACATTAGAAATGATCAATGGCGTGTTGCCTGAATTGGTAAATTGAAAGTTATGAGATACTTTGTCGCCTTGAGTGATATTTCCAAAATCGATCGACTTTTCCTTAAATGTGATTGTTGCACCTGAATCTTGTGCATTTGCCTGGAATGAGAATACCAGTGCAACTAATGTAAATAGAATGCCTAATTTTTTCATGATTGTTTGATAGTTAAGTCTTAAATACTTGTAAAATCCTTAGATACGAATATAAGCTGTCCAAGATTCAAAAATAATAAAAATAGCGCCAAATATCCATTCCTGATAGCTTTCGATTTCCTAAAATCAGTTAAAATCTTCCTCACTTTTGCTCTTGAAGAAGAATGTCTGGTGGAAGTTTACTAGATACAGTTCTTCTGTGGCTCGAGTAATAGCGGTATAAAGCCATCGTGTAAAATCACGATCCACTTGATCTTCGGGCAAATATCCCTGATCCACAAAAACTGCTTTCCACTGCCCACCCTGTGCTTTGTGACAAGTCAATGCATAAGCAAATTTGATCTGGAGTGCATTTAGGAAGGGGTCTTTTTTGATCAGTTCCTTACGCTCTGTTTTACTGGCCACATCTTGATAATCCTCCGAAACCTGCCGATATAGATCTCTATATTGATCTCGGCTTAGTGAAGGGCTTGGAGAATGAAGTGTATCCAAAATCACCTTAGCTTCAAAATTTGGCTCATCTGGATAGTCTAGAAGTCTCAATTCAAGCGTTGCAAACCGAAATCCATACAACTCTTCAAAATTTCGAATTTTCATCACTTCGGCCATATCTCCATTCGCCAAGAAATTAACCCGATCAGATTCTGCCATGTAGGTATAATTATTTTTCACAATCATCAAGAGATCTCCAGAACTGATTTCATCTTCAAAGAAATGAATTACTCGCCTGATATATTGATTGTATTGAACTGCGGCTTTATTAGAGCGTGTGATAATTGTAGTATTCTCTGTACCATATTTATTATAGGCATATCGCAGGCCATCTTCGAGACGCTCTCCAGTCATTTTGAAGATATCCGGAAAGCTTTTGGTAGCAATCTGAATCGCCGGCTTTTCTAGCTTAAGTTGGTCTCTGAGATTGGTTGCATTAAATAAAATCCCAGATTCCAATTTTTGTCGCATGACCTCGGTGAGCTCTATATGATCAGCTTCCAGGCGGAAATGTCTCAACAAATACCCAGCCTCCAGTGCTGGGCTGTAATCGCTTCCGACAGGGGGTAGCTGGGCAGTGTCTCCAACCAATATCAATCTGTTACCCGATCCGTTAAAAACGAATGTAATGAGATCCCCTAATAGGTTACCAGACATTCCGCCGTCATCCGCAAGCATAGAAGATTCATCGATGATAAATACCGTATCCTTATAGTAATTTTTTTGAAGAATAAATCCACCACTCAATGATCCATCTTCCCCTTTGGGCTTATAGATGATCTTGTGAATGGTGTAAGCAGGTCTGCCACTATAGTTACTCATCACCTTTGCAGCTCGACCTGTCGGGGCCAAGAGAAGCGAGCGCATAGCTAATTTTGGAAGAGACTTCACCAAAGCAGAGATGACAGAAGTCTTCCCTGTTCCTGCATATCCCCGAAGTACAAAAGTGGGTTTGGATTCAGCTGATAAAAGCAGATACTGATCCATTTTTTTAAAAAATTCGGCCTGACCAACAGTTGGTGAAAAGGGGAAATTAGAAGTAAGTAAAAGTGAAGGCTTGAAAGAAGGCTCCTTATCTTTGGACATATCACGAATGTAAATGGCAAAAAACAATATCAGCAAGGAAATCGAATCAAAATTCGGAAATCATCTTCGTATACGGGTAAATGGGATTTTAATTGAAGAAGAAAAGATTCTTATGGTAAAGCACCAAATGGGAAATGAAAAAGTTTTCTGGTCAGTTCCAGGTGGTGGAATGATCTATGGCCAAAGTGCAGAAGAAAATTTGATTCGGGAATTCATTGAGGAAACCAGTTTAGTAGTAGAAATAAAAAAATACCTATTTGTAAATGAATTTTTAGACCCACCACTTCACTGTATGGAACATTTCTTTCAAATCGAAAAAATAGATGGAAATATAGCTCTCGGCACTGATCCTGAACTACTTCCTGAGAACCAGATATTAACTGATATCCGTTGGATGAGCATAAATGAGCTTCAATCACTGCCGAATGAAGCCCTTCATCCAATCTTTTGGGGAATTAAATCACTGCAGGAACTAGTATTATTGCAAGGATATTTTAATTTTGAGAATAAGTCTATAAAATAAGATCTTTCAAAAACCATCAACCTTACTCAGATTTTAAAATTTTTGCAAAATGAATATACCAAAAGTACTGTCCTTAGTGTTCTTCGTAGTAGCCATAGGTCTTGGATACTATCTATTTAAGGTCATAGATGATGTGGTTGAAGACGAGAAAAAAGTTGAGCTTATTGAAGCTGCAATTATCGAGAAGCTCCAAATGCTGCGAGATGCTGAATTGGCCTACCAAGCTTCCAATGGAAACTATGCTGGCAACTGGAATGATCTAAAGAAATTTATCACAGAAGGTAAAATCTGGCTTATTCAACGAACCGAAACTACCAAACTTCTAGAATACGGAAAAGAAGAAATCACAATAGCATTCGATACCCTGGGATTTGTAAATGTGGTTGACTCCTTATTTAATGAGCGTAAATATCCAAACTTTAATCTGGAAGCGTTAGCAGTAGTTCCGGGATCGGGTGGAAAAATGTTTGAGTTTTTCGCAGATAAGGTGGAGAGAAATAAGTATGATGTAAGCGTGTTTGAAATCAGAGATCCTGCTCCAATCAATCCAAATAGAAAGTTGAACAACAATGAAAAAGCCTTGAAGGTTGGTTCTAGAACTGATGCTTCTACTGAAGGTAACTGGAAATAAACACCAGAATTTTGGAGACCAATCTTAAAGTTTATAAGAGTGACAGTTTTGATTTGCAGGATGCATTTCATCTGTCACTTTTTTTATATCCTAATTCAGTTCAGATCTTTGCTAAGGATAAGAATGAAAATACGATCTGCATTCATTCCCATCAAGTTCTAAATTCAGCTAGTTTAGAAGAACTCATCTTGACAGATCCGCTTCTCGGCGCTGATCTTCCTGCCAAAATCTACCTTCATTCGCATTATTTTGCACTCGTTCCGGGTGTCCTTTATCAGCCTGGAAAAGAAGAAGTTTATTTGGAATTTACAGGAAAAATGCTGGACAATCCTTTCTATTTCAATACAGCGCTGGATAGTAACAACCTGCAAGTTCTTTCTGGTATTTCCGGAAAATTGTTTAAAACTTTAAACGCCAGATTCTCAGAACTTAGTTTTCACCACGGCTCAGTTTCTTTTCTCTCTTATTTATTCAAAGAGCGTTTCAATCTGATTGGGCAAGAGATTCTGATCTATGTTTTTGAGGGAAATATGTACTCAGCAGCATTCACAGATCAGGAATTAAGCATTTTCAACGTATTTGAAATTAATGCTTTGGAAGATATCATCAAGTACATTTTGGTCTTGGTGAAGCAATTAGAATACAATCGCGCTCTCGTTAGAATCAGTATTTTTAATGAGCCGAGTATACAGGGAATAAGTGAAGAGTGGGGTAAATCTTATTTCAATAATTTCAGGATGATTGAGGCTTCAGCAAATCAGAATTATACCCACGGGTTTAAAAACTTGAAGCATCTCAGCCTTTTTGAAGTGAACTGGCAATATGTCTAACCTATGAAAAGGATCGCCATATTTCCTGGATCTTTTGATCCCTATACCCTTGGACATCATGATATTATAATTCGAAGTTTGAGGATTTTTGACGAAGTAATAATTGGCGTGGGTTATAATTCAACCAAGAAAAATCGATATTTCGACATCGATATGATGGTCAGTAAAATAAGTGAGGTGTATCAGTATACAGATCGTGTCAAAGTGATTGTATACAACGAACTTACTTCAACGCTTGCAAAAAAACATGGAGCAAATTTTTTAGTCCGAGGACTCCGGAATACGACCGATTTTGAATATGAGAATACGATCAGTCAGATGAACCGCTATCTGAACGCAGATCTAGAAACCGTCTTCCTCATCACTTCTCCACGATTTGCAGCAACAAACTCTACGATTATCCGTGAGGTGCACAGGTTCGGCGGAGATGTCAGTGAGTTTCTACCTTATAAGCTTTGAGCTATCAGGTGAGACCCTAAGAAATGTTTGAATAGATAGCGCATCGAAGGGTATGAATTGACAAGCGCTATTTTGGCATCTGCTTCAAAGAACCACCGAATATCTTCAATTCCTTCTTCCCGCTGTGGACTCATCTTGTCATCATTTATACAGTCCATGGCATACCAATAAGTTTTCTTTAAAATACTCTTTCTATTTTGAGTATATGTATGCCATGTTTTAATAATTGGTTTACCTACTCTTACTCTAATTGCGCATTCCTCCTCCACTTCTCTAATTGCACATTGGATTGAAGTTTCTCCTTTCTCAAATTTCCCTTTTGGAAAATCCCATTTGCCGAGGCGATAGATCAAAAGGAGTTTATCTTTTTTTGTCACGATTCCTCCGGCAGCCTTAACGGTCAAAAACCTACTCTTTACAAATTTTTTGAGTGCTGCTTTATCTTTTGTCACCAAGGTGATCGAGTCAAGCTTTTTAAGTTTTCTGGTACGAAGTGTATAGAGCAAGCTCAAAATAAGATCGTAAGAGGGCTCATGAATAAGCAGATCATCCCCCCAATGCACTCGAGCCGGAAGCAAATCAGTGGGTAAATAAACGGATTCAAAATGCTTGTTAGGATCCAATTCGTCGTAACTAATAAGATCTAGGGGCTTGTCATTCACAAAGATTCTCATGGTCGAACCGTAATTTTACTGAGTAAATAAATCCAAAAATGCATATTTTTTTTCAGTTGTCGCAACCTTAGCCAAGCTTAATCTCTTATTTTTGAAATATGGAAATCTTAGACCAAAATATTGCAGCGGATGTCGCTGATAAATTATTGGAAATCCAGGCAATCAGATTACAGCCCGATAAACCTTTTACGTGGGCATCTGGATGGAAATCTCCTATTTATTGTGATAATAGGCTGGCCCTCTCTTTCCCAAAAGTTCGGACCATGATCAAAGAAAATCTGATCAAGAGTATTCAGCATTATTTTCCAACTGTAGAAGTGATCGCAGGCGTAGCTACAGCAGGAATTCCTCAAGGAGCACTTTTAGCCAATGATTTGGATCTCCCTTTTGTTTATGTTCGATCCAAGCCCAAAGGCCATGGAATGGAAAATATGATTGAGGGTAAAGTAGTACCGGGACAAAAAGTTGTTGTTGTAGAGGATTTGGTTTCTACAGGTGGAAGTTCACTCAAGGCTACTCAAGACCTGAAAGATGCCGGATTTGAAATTCTAGGTATGGTGGCGATTTTCAGTTACGGCTTTGATATTGCTGCCAAAAATTTTGCAGAAGCGAGTGTAAAGCTTGTTTGTCTGAGTCAGTATGAAGCAATGCTTACACGTGCCGTTTACGGCAAATATATCCAGGACGATACACTCAAATCGCTTGCTGCCTGGCGTAGCGATCCAGCCAATTGGGCCCCCTGAGGAAATCGCTTAGCTATCCCAAATTCTCAAATATCTTAGCTAAACTAAAATATACTCCTACTCTCAGCAGTCAAAGGAATCCCGCTCCTCCTTGGTGATTGTAATGAGAATCCAGTCGTTTTCCCGAGTCGTATCGTTCGGCATATTATAGATTAAAAGTTGTACTCGAAGCCCATTTTCCTTTTGACTCAGTTCATAGGTATGTACCTTCCAGTCAGTGTAAAAGAAATTGAACTCTCTGATGTTTGACCAGAAAGTATTGGGTATTTTGCCTGAGTGTTACTCGAAAATATCAGGTATCCGTATCCCCGTTTCCAAAGTCAAGGTAAACTGTCGATTTAAAGTTAGCCCTAACAAAAAACATGGATAAGTAGGTCTTTCCGCCAATTTGATCAATGTAAAAATCGTCAGATCCATTTAAGAGATTTTTATCGAGACAGCGAAAGATATTATTTACTTCAGCACAAGCCCGTATTTTTTCTAGGTCATAATCGGAGTTGGTGTTTGTGAAATCCCGTCCGTCTTTACCCAGCAACTGGAATATATGAAACCAATTAGTGGGTTCTTCCTAACCCGATTCACCCATACAGGATAAAGAAGAGGAGAGTTACTGCTAACGCCCTTTGGTATTTTAAGTTTTTCATCGCTTTAGGAGTTTGAAATGTTGGATTTTTCCATCTTTAGTGTACCGAATAAGGTAAAGCCCCGAACTTAGGGTCCGAATGTCTAATAGCTACCTTATCAAAATAGTAATGATACTACAATGCTGTTTTATATTCAAACTAGCAAGCCTTACGAAAAAAATTATCTTCTCTCAAACAATCCGATCGTACCACCAACCCAGTCTTTGTCTGTGTTGAACTTGACTCCGATCATCTCACCACGGCTTAACCTAGTCAGGTTGCAAACAAATTGCGGTCGCTCCTCATCCTTAGGCCAAAGGGCAAGCATCCGCACCTCAACTTTGATCCTCCCCTCTGGAGCTTGGATAACTGGCTTGTAATGGACCTTTTTCTGAAGGATATAAAGATCCCTTTCCATTACCTTATCAATATCTGCTTGGGTCACATGAAAAACAACGCCCGTTCCTGAAAAAGAGAACAGAGGCTTCAATACATAATTCTCCAAATCTGAAGGAATCTCTTCCAATTCGCTCAGCAGCTTGGTCTCTATAAAATATTCCCCTTTGAGATAAGGAAGGATAAACTTAGAGATCCGTGTGTACCAATTGGGATGTCCGGCCCATTCTACATCCAGCTCTTCTTCGAAACTAAACTGAAGCTTCAAGTCCTTTCTCAAATCCAACTCGTCAAAAATCACCCGGTTGTAAATTCGCTTGATATGAACTTTTTCACCAGCCTCATTCTCGTAGAACAGGCGCTTTCCTTCTTTGATGATTTCCGTCACACAGACAAAAGGAATCCCGAGATCTCTTTTGCAATAGTAAAAGTCGATTTTTGTATTTTGCCTTTCAGGCTCGATCTCCAGCAAAATCACCTCTGATTCTGAATATCCTCCAAGAATCACTTTTCTCAAAAGCTCCAAGTAATTCGATTCATCTATTCCCTCAAAGAACGGAGTATAATTCCCGAGAAAGGGATAGTGAACCTTGAGTTTTTGAAAGAGGTTGAACTGGAAATTGAAAACCGAAGGAAAGCCCTGCACCTCAATCAACTTTGGTATGATGCGTCCATTCTCTTCACAGATCCCAAAATCAATCGCAAGGAATTCTGTATGCAGATCTTCATTTGGCACCGCTGTATTGAGCGCTATCGCACGTTGCGTAATCGATTTGAAGTCTGGTCTCTTGATGAAATCAACCACTTGATTACTCGCCTCAAGCAGCTGCTTTTTCAATTCATCAGGGATGAAAAATGGGGTTTCAGCTATTCGGAATGTGGGTAGATAATCAAAGTCCGAGGTGATATCAGCTAAAAACGCAGCGTATTTTTCAGGGGTAAAACTTTCATTAAACTGACTTCTGATTTCTGAGATCATATGACACTCAGCTGTTGAGATTCTTTTACTTTTCGGATAGCGTTTTCAAGAAAGTCAGGAATGAGTGTTTCATTCGTTTTTAGAATCTTATCATCATCTACAAGATGCTCGATCATTGTTCTGAGCTTCACCTTTCCCTTGGAAGCGATTACTTTATCTTTTACTTCTGGCTTCTTCAGGTGATTTAGAAAAGAGATTGGGTCTGCTTCTGGATGAAACTGTGTCCCTATCATTTCGTCAGAGAAACGAATAGCCATGATTGCTCGCTCATATTCTACGTGATCACGGATTTTCTCAAGGGCAATGATTTTTGCTCCAAGCAATTTGAATTTCTTAAGATCAGGCTGAACGACCTGATAGTCTCTGGAGTCAACAGCCCAAAATGGGTTTTCGAGATTCGCTAACAACCGATCACGCTGCCCATCAGCAGTTTTGTGCACTGCCATTACTCCAAATGAGTTGGATTTCCGCTGTATCAATTGTCCCAATCCAAAGTGTCTACAAGCCATTTGGAAGGAATGACAAATGAAAAGGATGTGTTTCTTGCGAGTATGATTCTGATTCCAGATCCACAGATGATCGATAAAATCAAAGTATTTCAAATCCCAATTGCCGTCTCCGTCCAACGGACTTCCAGGACCACCTGAAGAGATATAAATATCGAAATCTTGAATCTCGGGTAACTCCGCCTTCTGGCGAACGTCAAAGACCTTGTAATTTATTTGACTATCAAATCTCCCAACGATCTCCTTGATACAACGCATCCCTTGATTAGGTTCTCCATTGTTCATATCCAATATGGCAAGACTAAATTTTTTCTTTCCCACTTCCTAAAATGATTTACAGGTAATAAAATGATATTTTTTGTTAAATTCCTTCTGTGAATTTTGAAGTTATCATATCCACGACTTTGGTCAAATCCTGAGTTTTCTCAAATACTGCAAGCTGCTGATCCGCCCCAGTTCCGTTTTTAAAGATTTGATGTACATAGTCGATTTCCTTTCGGCTCTCCAATTCATCCACCACGTCAGCTATAAATTCAAGAAGCTCTTGAATTAGTGCTTGAGTTGGCACCTCTACTTTCCTTCCAAAATCGATGAGTTTGCCCTCAATTCCATTTCTTGCTGCTCTGAATTTATTTTCTCTAATCAAAGCAATACGATAGATGTTGAAGCTGGTATTGCTCATCAAAAGCTTGTAGAGCTTGGCAACTACTGCTTGGATGATTGCCACGACACAGATCGTCTCATCGACGGTGAGACACATATCGCAGATTCGGAATTCAATAGTACTGAAAAAAGGATGGATTCGGAGATCCCACCAGATTTTTTTCGGATTGTCAATACAATTAGTTTTGATTAAGGTCTCTACGTAATTGTCATAGGACTGCACTGAATCAAAATATTCAGGTAACCCAGTCCGAGGGAATTTGGCAAAAATCTTCGCTCTGAATGCTTTGAAACCAGTATTTCGACCTTCCCAAAAGGGCGAATTAGTGGTTAACGCATAAATATGAGGTAGAAAATAGCAGGCCTGATTCATTAATTGAAGCGCTATTTCCCTGTTTTCGATCCCAACGTGAACATGCAATCCAAAAATCAAATTTGATCTTGCGATATCTTTCAACTCATCTATGATAGTATGGTATCGGGGATCATCTGTGATTTCTTGGTCTTGCCATCTGGAAAATGGGTGTGTACTCGCCGCACCAACTAGCAAACCCTGATTTTCCGCTAATTCTGAAATCTTATTTCTAAGAAATGAAACTTCTTTTCGCGCTTCTGCCACATTTCCACAAATATTCGTGCCAACTTCAACTACTGATTGATGCATCTCTGCTTTGACCTGCTCATGCAAGAAGATCTTTCCTCCTTCAATAATCTTAGACATGTGAGATCGAAGATCCCGCGTCACCGGATCAATAATCTGATACTCCTCCTCTACACCTAGCGTAAATTTTGGAAGCTTCTTCAACAATGCAGTCATCGTTTTTAAAATCTAGATTTAGAATCTTTTGGTTGAATCAACAGAATTCCTCATAAATGTCCCCCAAGTGAGATTGGTTTTTCCTGGCTTTTGAGCTTCAGCATATTCGATGGCCATTTTTGCCGCCTCCTCTACCACCCAGTCAAAATTCTCCTGCCCCACCGAATTTATATCTGCATCTGGTGCAGGGTTTCCAAAATCGATTGCATAAGGAATACCATCTTTTACGGCAAATTCTACGGTATTGAAATCGTATCCCAAACCTTGACACAGTCGGATAGTATAATCTTTTATTGTTTCCAATAATTTTTTGGAAGACGTAGGCCTATCAACTACATAGCGCAGGTGAGGGAGATTCCTAGGCTCATAAGGCATGATTTTGACAGCTTTTCCTCCCAGACAGTAAACTCTGAAATACTCTTCAAAGACGATCTCTTCCTGAAGCATCATCACTAATTGACCTGTACTTGGATGAGTCCGGAAAAACTCCTCTTTATCTTCCAAGCGATATACATTCTTCCATCCACCGCCTGCATAGGGTTTCATATAGACGGGAAAACCTGTATAATTAAAAATACCTTCCCAATCCAAGGGGGCCTTTAGATTTCGGAAAGATTTGGATGTAGTATCATCCGGATGCATTGCTGAAGGTAATATCACTGTTTTTGGAAGCGGAACGCCAAGTTGATCAGCTAAGGCATTATTAAAAAATTTGTCGTCAGCACTCCACCAAAATGGATTATTAATCACAGCAGTACCTGAGATCGCGGCATTCTTCAAGAACGCTCTGTAAAAAGGTACATCCTGAGAAATTCGGTCAATTATCACGGCATAATCAGGGAGTTCATTCTGGATGACTTTATCGATCACAACAGCCTCCGCCATGATTCCTTTCGCTGCTTTTTGATTTACTCGGTCGATAAATGCCTGAGGAAAAGTATCCTCCATGCCGAAAAGTATTCCTATTTTTTTCATATTTTATTGAAGTGATCGCGATTATTTGAAATTGATACGACTGAGGTAATGTGGAAACATCGCTTTCCAAACTGGCCAGTCATGATTCTGATTTTGTCTGATATCCAGCCAATGATTGACATTTTTTGATTTTAAGGTTTCATGAATTTTGAGATTAGCATCTAAGCAGATGTCCCAATTGGAAGTCCCCAGCACAATGTCAATACTCCAAAGCTCAGCATCGTGAAGACCTGGTAAGTATTCCAAAGGACTATTGTAGAAAATATCGTCGTGCTGATACCCATCCATGAAGCTTCGAATATCAAAGGCTCCGGATATACTGAAGCAATGACTGACGTATCCGGGGTGTCTGAAAGCGAAATTAACCGCGTGATAACCACCAAAACTGCATCCTGCCATGACAACCTTAGCTACAGAAGTATTGAGCCGGATGCGTTCAACGATCTCATGACAAATCATTTTGTCATAGGCTACATGATTTTGGATACGCTGATGGGGATGAATGTCTTTATTATAGAAGCTATCAGCATCGTTGCTTTCAGGACAATAGATCTGGATCAAACCTTGCTCAATATACCATCTGGCGGATTCAATTAATCCCATGTCTCTGTTTTCATGGTATGAACCTTTGGAAGTAGGGAATACTACTACTGGATATCCTGCATGGCCAAAACAAAGCATCTGAACATCCCGCTGTAAATAATGGGAGAACCACTTGAAATGTTCCTCTTTCATTGACTTGTCTGGTATGGGTGATTTTGATTGAAAATTTAGCTTCAAATTTTTTATTTTTTTACTTAAAAGTCAAATAAATAAACAAATATGTTCCGAGATTCAATTGCAAGCTTAAAGTATGCTTTGTCTTTAACTCGAAGAAAAATCTGTAAAGATTCAACTGTATTTAAAGTGGTCACAACAATTATAAAAAGATTAATTTAAAGTCTTTGAAAAATGATGGGCATATTCTTAACAAGGGGTACAATTCCTGAAAAATCAGTTAGATTTTCCAGGATCACCCGCAATTATGCCCGTAACCTATTTTCTTTGCTTAATTGGCAGACAGGCCCGCCACAGCGAGGCAGGCCGATGACATTTCGATAGCCATTGGAAGAAGTCCCAGTAGCGGAAGTATCTATATGTTATTTGGTTTTATCTTTTATCAGAGCAACTACGGACATTCAAAAGAAAATTATTCCTTAAACCAAGTGGCGTATATCGGATAATTCTTTGCTGTTCTAGCGATTACTTCTTCCATCTCTGGACCAATATCCTTTACCCTTTTTGCAGGCACCCCGGCGTAGATCGAATTTGCTTCAACGATCATATTAGCCAATACAACTGCACCTGCCGCTACAATTGAGTTAGCGTGAATAATCGCGCCATCCATCACGATTGCACCCATCCCAATTAAAACTCGATCGTGAATGGTACAACCATGCACAATAGCATTGTGTGCTATAGAAACTTGGTTACCTATGTAGGTGCCAGCTTTCTTGTACGTACAGTGAATCACCGCTCCATCTTGAATGTTTGTTTCATTTCCGATTCGGATTGCATTGACGTCACCTCTTATTACAGCATTGAACCAAACTGAACAATTCTCACCCAGTTGGACATCACCTACCAGAGTTGCATTGGGGGCAATCCAACAGGATGCTGGAATCAATGGGTATTTTCCATTTACTGGAAGTATATAGGTCATATTAATTGATTTATTTTACTGGTGTAGCTACGATCTACTCGAAATTAATTTTTTTGGATGTTGGGATAGATATTTTTTTGAATTTCAGTTAAATGTCTATACATTTAATGTTCTAACTTACAAATCACCATGAAATTAATAAAACTATCCGGACTATTCCTATCGACTGCGATGATCACTTTCGCATGTAGCCAGCCTTCCACCATAGAAACTTCAGAGGCTCAGGAAGTAACCGAAGTAGAAGGTAAAATATTGACTATTGATAAGACTTCCACTCAAATTGGATGGAGGGGTTACAAACCAGCAGGTCAGCATTTTGGTAATATTCCAGCTACAGACGGAATGCTTTCCATTAGCGGAGAGGAAATAACAGGTGGTAAATTCACTTTTGACATCGCCGGTCTGAAAATTGAGGATATCCCTGAAACCAGTGAAGACTATGGTAAACTTTGGGGCCATTTACAATCAGATGATTTCTTTGACGCAGCTAACCACCCTACTGCAACTTTCGAAATCACTGAAGTAAAAACTTTCTCATCCTCTGATGCGATCTCAGATCAGGAACAGTTCGCGACAGATAACACCCCAAAGTCAGAATCTTCACTAAGTCCAGCAAACCCTACTCATTGGATCAGCGGTAACCTTACCATGAGAGGTGTCACTAAAAACATCAAATTCCCAGCTTCTATTAAAATGGAAAATGGTGCCGTAATGGCACAAGCAGGATTTAATATTGACCGAACTGCCTGGGGTCTTGCCTACAGCGACGAGTCATCTGCTTTGGACAAAGCAAAAGACCAATTTATCTACAACACCGTGTCATTAGAGCTTAATTTGAAAGCTTCAAAATAAATTCTTAATTACTAGTGTTAGAGGGATTCATTGAATCCCTCTTTTTTTTGACTCAAAAGTCCTTTTCTAAATTTATAAACCAGATTTACTTAAATTTGATTTGGCTGAAATCAACCATGTTAAGTGCTGATGCAGAGTTCCGACAACGATTCTTCCCACCTACTCATTCCTTCCATCAAAAAAATCATTCATGTGGATATGGATGCATTTTATGCTTCGGTGGAGCAACTCGACCATCCCGAATGGCAGGGCAAACCGCTTGCTGTAGGAGGGAATGAACTGCGTGGAGTAATCGCAGCAGCGAGCTATGAAGCCCGAAAGTATGGTATTTACTCTGCAATGTCTTCGGTCTTAGCAGTGAAAAAATGTCCGGATCTAATTTTTGCTAAGCCGAGATTTGATCGGTACAAAGAGATCAGTAATCAGATTAGAGAGATTTTCTATGAGTATACGGATTTGGTGGAGCCACTTTCTTTGGACGAGGCTTTCTTGGATGTGAGCGAAAATAAAGTTGGTTTGAAGTCTGCTATTTTGATGGCAAAACAAATCAGAGCAAAAATCAAAGAGAAAACAGGCCTGAACGCATCGGCAGGAGTTTCCTACAATAAATTTCTGGCAAAAACTGCTTCGGATCTGAATAAGCCAAATGGGCAAGCAGTGATCCTACCCGAAGATGCAGCAGCTTTTCTGGAAAAATTACCGATTGGGAAGTTTTTTGGAATTGGAAAAGTGACCGGAGAAAAGATGAAAAATCTTGGTATCCATAATGGCTTAGATCTCAAACAGTTTTCCCTCCAATTCCTAGTCAGGAAATTTGGTAAGTCAGGACTCCACTATTTCAATATTGTACGCGGAATACATCTATCTGAAGTCCAGCCTCATCGAGTCCGAAAGTCGATCAGTGCAGAAAGCACCTTTGAGCAAGACTTATCCACGTTAGAGGAACTCAAGAAAGGACTCACTCCGATAATAGAAGAATTAATCCGCAGACTGGAACAAGGCGGGATAAAAGGTCGAACAGTTACGTTGAAAATCAAGTTTTCAGACTTCACACAACAAACCCGAAGTCGAACTTCAGAGCAATATCTTGAGCTCTCTGCGATTCATAAAATAGCACATGAGCTATTGGAACAAGATTATTTCCCGCTACCAATTCGGCTTATCGGCGTAGGACTTGGCAATCTCAATACGATGGAGGAACAGGTTTTTTTTGGAGAACAGCTCAAAATCCTTTTTAAGTATTAGCCTCAGTTGACAGCCTTTGTAGGTTATAAGCTGGCTTTAGCATGAAATAAATACCTAATTTTCTGCCATTTTGTCCGCATTTTCTTAATTTTACAATTCAATACAAAATTTATAAATGGAGAATTTGATTAAAGATATTGATATACTTCCTGTTGAGGATGCATTAGCATGTGATTTCAAAACTACGCAAACAGAATCCACCGGGAAGTCCAAAAAGCTTTACATCGAAAGCTACGGCTGTGCCATGAATTTTTCGGATTCTGAGATAGTAGCCTCAATCATGAAGGATAATGGCTTTGACACCACTTCTGATTTCTATGAGGCGGATGTAATATTTTTAAATACTTGCTCAATTCGTGAAAAGGCTGAGCTTACCGTCCGAAAGCGACTGACGGTATTCAATAAAGCAAAGCGTAAGCGCCCGGAAATAACCATCGGTGTGCTGGGTTGTATGGCTGAGCGGTTAAAAGAAAAGCTTCTTGAAGAGGAAAAAGCAGTAGATCTAGTTGTGGGACCAGATGCCTACCGAGATCTCCCAAACCTTATCAATATCGTTGAAGATGGCCAAAAAGCGGTTAATACTTTTCTTTCCAAAGAAGAAACTTATGCAGATATCGCCCCTGTCAGATTAAACTCCAATGGCGTATCGGCATTTATCTCCATCATGCGTGGCTGTGACAATATGTGCTCTTTCTGCGTGGTTCCATTTACCAGAGGTAGAGAGCGAAGTCGAGATCCTTTTTCCATCGTTAAGGAGGCGCAGGAATTAGTTGACCTTGGCTATAAAGAAGTCACCCTTTTGGGTCAAAATGTAGATAGCTACAAATGGTCATCAGAAGAAAATAACAAAGCAAGGTTGAATAAAAAAGCAGATGAGATTGTTGAAGTGCTCAGTTTTGCGAATTTATTGGAAATGGTCGCTCAAGTAAGTCCGATACTTCGCGTTCGCTTTTCTACTTCTCATCCAAAAGACATCACCGATGATGTGCTTCATACGATTAAGAAGTATGATAATATCTGCAAATCCATCCATTTACCGGTCCAGAGCGGGAGTTCAAGAGTTCTTGAGCTGATGAACAGAACCTATGACCGCGACTGGTACCTGGAGCGAGTGTCTAAAATCAGAGAAATTCTGGGTGAGCAATGCGGCATCTCCTCAGATATGATTACTGGATTCTGCTCAGAGACGGAGTCGGATCATCAAGATACGTTGACATTAATGGATCTGGTGAGCTATGATTTTTCGTATATGTACTATTATTCTGAGCGACCAGGAACTTTGGCTGCAAAAAAATATATAGATGATATTCCTTTGGAAGTGAAAAAAAGAAGGCTGGCTGAAGTGATCTCCAAACAAAGCGAAATTGCGCTTCAAAGAAATATACTTGACTTAGGGCAAGAGCAAGTGATCCTTTTAGAAGGAACTTCAAAAAAATCCCAAGAGGAACTGAAAGGAAGAAACTCCGCAAACAAAGTTGTCATCGTGCCCAAAGGGAATTACGGCAAAGGCGATTACCTCAGAGTGCAGATCATAAACTGTACTCCTGCGACGCTATTCGGCAAAGTGCTAGAAATAAATCCAGCTCAGCTATGAATACTCCATCAGAAATTCTAAGTGTAAAGCAGCGTTTTGGAATCATCGGAAATAGCCCACTCTTGAACCATGCCATTCAAGTAGCAATGCAAGCATCTCCTACCGATATGACTGTGCTGATCACTGGGGAAAGTGGAAGTGGAAAAGAAAGTTTTTCCAAAATCATCCATTCCCTGAGCCAACGAAAACATGGAAAGTTCATCGCAATCAACTGCGGAGCTATTCCTGAAGGAACAATAGACTCAGAGCTTTTCGGTCATGAGAAAGGATCCTTTACCGGTGCACATGAAGCCCGAAAAGGGTATTTTGAAGTCACGGATGGCGGGTCCATCTTTTTGGATGAGATCGGTGAATTGCCTCTTGGCACGCAAGCTCGTCTACTCAGAGTCTTGGAGAATGGGGAGTTTATCAAAGTTGGGTCTTCGAAAGTCCTCAAGACAAACGTACGTGTAATCACTGCGACAAATGTCAACTTGCTCAAAGCTGTAGAAAAAGGAAGATTCAGAGAAGACCTGTACTACCGCTTAAATACCGTTCCTATTTTCGTTCCGGCGCTTCGTGAGCGAGGAGAAGATGTGGTTCTTTTATTTCGGAAATTCACTTCTGATTTTTCGGAAAAATATCATGTAAAGCCTATTACGCTGGATAGAGAAGCGCAAATGCTATTGATGCGCTATACGTTTCCGGGAAACATCAGGCAGCTCAAAAACCTTGCAGAACAAATCTCACTTTTGGAAGAAAATCGAGATGTGGATACTCAAACCTTAACAAAATATTTACCCCAAGAGAAGAGCCAACTTCCAATGACTTTACAAGGTATTTCAGGAGGCAAGGAAAGCTCAGACTACTCAGAGCGGGATCTCCTGTATAAAGTACTTTTTGATATGAAACGGGATATGAATGAGCTCAAAAAACTAGTCCTGGATAGCTACAAAGCAAATGGCCTCAATACCTCCATTATGCAGAAGCATCAGAGTCTATTCGACGATATGGAAACCTCATTCTCTTCAAAAGATACTCCGGAGCCATCAACAAACTATTCCGTCCCAATGGTAATAGATCCGCAGAAGAATAAAAGTGGGAATTCTAAAGATTATCAAGAAGATGTCATCGAAGATATTTTACATGAGGAAGATGACAATTCACTTTCTCTTGAGAAAAAAGAAAAAGAAATGATCATAAGGGCACTTCGAAAGCATAATAATAAGCGAAAATATGCCGCCAGCGATCTAGGAATCAGCGAACGTACACTCTATAGAAAAATAAAGCAATATGAGATCGACCAATAAACTTCTTATTCCCCTTCTTGGATTGGTCTTTTTGTTATTTCAAAGCTGCTCGATCAAGTATAGCTTCACGGGAACCAATATCAATTACGAACTAGTCAAAACTTTCTCTGTAGACAATTTCTTCAATGATTCTGGTGGAGGTCCTGCCAATATGGAGCAACGATTTACGGAAACGATAAAAGAATATTACCAGCGGAATACATCCCTTGAGCTAGTTCGGTCAAACGGCGATCTGCAATTTATGGGAGCAATAAATCGCTATACGTTGGCACCCCAGGCTGTGGTATCCAGCAATGATCCAAATCTTCCTGACAGAGCTGGTCAAATGCGTCTTTCTATTTTCGTTGAAGTAGAATATATCAATCTTTCCAATGAGGAAGAAAATCTAAAACAGACCTTTTCTTTTTTCCAAGATTACGACCCTAGAACGACTACATTGCTGGACGTTGAAAGCCAATTAGTTGAAGTGATCTTTGAAAATATCATTCAGGATATTTTCACTGCTACAGTGGCTAATTGGTAAATTGTTATCTTCCTCAATAAACAATACTAAGTGAACGCATCCCAATTTCTTGAACTCATTGAACACGCAAACTTTTTAGAAGAAAATGAAGTCCTCCTTTTGAAGAAGGCCCAAAGTAATTTTCCATATTTTCAAATCCCACACGTATTGGCCGCCCGATATGAGTTCTTAGAAAATGGATGCGTACAAGCTGACACATTAGCTAAAGCTGCTGTAACAAGTCCAGATCGAATTTGGCTCAAAAATTTTATTGAAGAATTAGTATCCAATCAAGCTAGGAGTCTAGAAAAAGATCTGGGACAGGATTTATTGCCAGAAACTAAAACGAAAGAGGCAAGTATGGCTGAGCAAACAGGAAAGCTCAAAAGGCTTGATGAAGATTTAAGAGAGAGCTCACAAGAAACAGATGAAAAGAATATTGCCCCTGAGGCAAAGACTAGAGTAAGGCGTAAAAGTCATGTGGATGATTTGATAGAAACCATCAAAAGGAAAGAGAAGAAGGAGATTTTAGATGAGAAGAAAAAAGAACAGATTGATTTAATCAAGGCTTTCAGCAAAAAATCGATTAAACTGGCTACTATTAATGAAATAGACGCTATTCAAAATACTGAGAATCTAGCAGCGGAAAGCACTAAAATCTCTGATAAGATCGTCTCTGAATCATTGGCTAAAATACTTGTAAGTCAAGGTAAGTTCAAAATGGCAAAAGAAATTTATCAGAAATTGATATTGAAGTTTCCGGATAAAAGGGCTTTCTTTACAGAGTTAATTGATAATTTAAAAGAATAATACATAAACATATGTTTACTTTATTAATCACAATCACCTTAATACTAGCAGTGCTTTTGATTTTGGTGATTCTTGGACAGAATTCCAAAGGAGGAGTTGGAGCTGCTTTTGGAGGTGGCGCTTCTCAAATCATGGGGGTAACTCGAACCGGTAATGTACTTGAAAAGTCAACTTGGGTTTTGGCTATATCGATTCTAGTTCTTTGCTTAGCAACATCAGCATTCTATACTGATTCTCAGTCCAATCAATTCTCTTCTCCAAACATCGAAAATGCGAAGCAGCAAATCATCGCTCCAGCATTCGGTGAGACAGAAAGTTTACTTCCTGCTACAACAGAAGAAACAGCAACCGACACTACCACTGGGAATTAAACAGTTATTTAACCAAAAAATCTTAAGCCTACCCATTAATGAGTAGGCTTTTTTATTTACTGAATACTGAGCTAATTTTTTTAAACTGGTATACGATTTGTCCAGAAGAAATAGTTCTACCCTTAAGTCAGTGTAACATATAGCTAATAATACCAAAAACTATCACCAGGCAATTCTCAGGTATTAGCTATACGACTCATAGCCATCTAATCATAAGATTATTTTAGGCATCAACTAATTTGTATTGATTGGCCGCCATTGAATTGGGGGTAGAACCTATTTCACAATTCACAGCTCGTTTAAGTTAACGTGATGACCCATCAAGTCAGTCAGTACTGAATGCATCCTTACATGTTCAAATTGGCTGGTATTTATTGATAGATTAAGAAGTTTATATTATTTCAATAAGATGTATGTAGCCTCAGTCATCCAATTTTGGGAGTATTTTCACAGGATTGGATTTTCTATAGTTTGCAAATTTCTGACATTTTTTACGACAGCTACTGAAAAATTGGCAGTGATTTTTACCAGTTTTTTAGCCCATTTCTTAATCAAACAATTATTCCGCGTCGATTTGTCAGCCTTTCTGTATTTTTGGCAAATGGCATAAGAACTGCTAATTGCACAGAAGATTACAATCTAACCTTTAAACAAATTCATACTATGTCAAACGTAAAAATCAAACCTCTTGCTGACAGAGTTTTGGTACAGCCTGCCGAAGCAGAAGTGAAAACTGCTTCTGGACTTTATATTCCTGACTCTGCTAAAGAAAAGCCTCAGAAAGGAACAGTGATCGCTGTAGGTAATGGCAAGATAGATGAGCCCATGACTGTCAAAGTCGGGGACACTGTGCTCTACGGAAAATATTCAGGCACAGAATTAAGTGTTGAAGGGAGCGAATACCTCATCATGAGAGAGTCTGATATTTTCGCGATACTTTAATTTAACAAAGAAATAACCTCAAAAATTAATAAAAATGGCCAAAGAACTATTTTTCAACACAGACGCGAGAGACCGATTAAAAAGAGGTGTGGACGCACTTGCAGATGCAGTTAAAGTGACATTAGGCCCTAAGGGAAGAAATGTCATTATTGATAAAAAATTCGGTGCACCAACGATCACAAAAGATGGTGTTTCGGTAGCAAAAGAAATTGAATTGTCCGAGCCTATTGAAAATATGGGTGCCCAATTAGTAAAAGAAGTAGCATCAAAAACTGCCGACAATGCAGGTGACGGTACTACTACAGCTACTGTTCTGGCACAGTCAATTTTCAACGTGGGTATTAAAAACGTTGCAGCTGGAGCTAATCCAATGGACCTAAAGAGAGGCATTGATAAGGCGGTAGCGGCTGTAGTGGCTAGATTGAAAGAAAACTCCAAGGGAATTTCTACTTCAAAAGAAATTGCTCAGGTAGCAACAGTGTCTGCAAATAACGATGAGGAAATCGGTAAAATGATTTCTGATGCGATGGACAAAGTCGGTAAAGACGGTGTCATCACTGTAGAAGAAGCAAAAGGAACTGAAACTGAGGTAAAAACTGTAGAAGGTATGCAGTTTGACAGAGGATACCTTTCTCCTTATTTCGTGACCAATACTGAGAAAATGGAAGTAGAACTTGATCAGCCTTACATATTGATCTACGATAAGAAGATTTCTTCTATGAAAGAATTGCTTCCTATTCTTGAGCCTATCGCTCAGACTGGTAAGCCACTTTTGATTATTTCTGAAGATGTAGATGGTGAAGCACTTGCTACACTTGTAGTAAACAAGATTAGAGGAGCACTCAAAGTAGCAGCTGTAAAAGCTCCTGGTTTTGGGGATCGAAGAAAAGCAATGTTGGAAGACATCGCCATTTTAACAGGTGGTACTGTGATCTCTGAAGAAAGAGGTTTCAAATTGGAAAATGCCACAACTGATATGTTGGGAAGAGCTGATAAAATCAACATTGATAAGGATAATTCCATCATCGTCAATGGTGCTGGAGATGCTGGCGCCATTAAAGGGCGAATAGCTGAAATCAAAGCTCAAATCGATAAGACTACATCTGACTACGATAGAGAGAAGCTTCAGGAAAGACTTGCTAAACTATCAGGTGGAGTAGCTATTCTATACATAGGTGCTGCTACTGAAGTAGAAATGAAAGAGAAAAAAGATCGAGTAGATGATGCTCTGCATGCTACAAGAGCAGCTGTACAAGAAGGTGTTGTTGTAGGTGGTGGTGTGGCTTTTGTAAGAGCCGCAGAAGCACTTAACGATCTTAAGGGACTGAACGAAGATGAGGATACTGGTATCAACATCATAAGACAGGCAATCGAGTCTCCTTTGAGAACTATCGTATCAAATGCAGGTGGCGAGCCATCAGTAGTGATCAATAAAATCAGAGAGAACAAAGGTAATTATGGTTACAATGCACGAACAGATATTTACGAAGATCTATTCGAAGCAGGTGTAATCGATCCTACTAAAGTTACCCGTCTTGCGCTAGAAAATGCTGCATCAATCGCTGCATTGCTTCTCACTACCGAATGTGTAGTAGCCGACAAGAAAGAAGATTCCGCAGGAATGCCTCCAATGGGCGGTGGCGGAATGGGTGGAATGATGTAATTCCACTGACCTAATAATTAAAGAGATCCTTTTCAGGATCTCTTTTTTTTTTAGAAATATGCAAAACCAGCGGTCAAACTCATTAATAGAAGGTTTTTCCTTTTTCCAGCGAGCGGAATAATCGTACATTGGTCAGAATATCAAAAATTATTTTTCTTTTTACAAATTAATGCCCCATTACAATGCCATTTTTCTAGTAGATGATGACCCTATCAATAATTTGATAAATAGAAGATTATTGGGAAAGGCGGACATTTCGAAAAATATCTTAGAATTTCAGGATGCTGAGGATGCTTTGACTGAAATCAAACGATTATCTGAGGACGAAGGCATCCTTATTCTTTTGGATATTAATATGCCGGTTATGAATGGTTGGGAATTTTTGGACAAGTATTCAACATTCTTCCCCTTCAGAAAAGATCGAATCGTAATATTATCCAGTTCAATAGATTTTCTGGATCGTCAGAGGGCTAAAGAATTTGAAATAGTTAGCGGTTTTCTCGAAAAGCCGATGACCTTGGATAAGATAAAAGATTATATCTTCATTGATTAGGGTAAATCTCTATCTTTAGTTCTCATCTTCCGATCACTGGATTCAACCGATCCCAAATCTCCCGAATCAATAAAAATGGGACTGGAAGATTATCAGAAGAACCACCCATTCGGACAATCACCAGTCTTTCAGAAGGGACGATCATCAAAAACTGCCCATTCTTACCCATTGCCTGATACATATCAGCTGGAGCCTGAGGAATTAACATCCCGGGGAAAACAGTTTGGCTCTGTGGAAGCATATACGAAGATTTTCCATTAAGCCATGTGAGGTAACCGTAGGCTCGATTGATGTCAGTTGAACTTTCCAAAAGCTCATCAAAATACTTGCTTGACCAGATTTTTTCGCTATTCCAGTTTCCTTTTGCTTGAAGAAGCAGACCGAATCGGGCGAAGGATCTTGCATCACTGAAAAACACATTGTTGAATCCTGATTTTTGCCAAAAACCTTTCATTCCAATCTTTTTCCCGAGAGCCTCTTCAAAAAAAGATTGACAACTTTTCCCCGCAGCTTTAACAATTACTTGTTCTAATAAGGTATAGGGGGCATTGTGATAACTCCATCGCTCTCCTGGATTAGCCAAATAGGTAAGGCTTTTAGGGTTGGTATTGTCAAGATCAGCATTTTGATCGTTCAAGCCTGTCGTCATGGTGAGTTGATGGATCAGTTTGATCTCCCGCTCTTGAGCCGAGCTCAGGGAAGTCCAACCTTCTCCTAAGTATTCCTGAGTTCGATCCGAAATAGTCAATAATCGATTCTCCTGAGCAATCCCAACCAGTGCAGCAGTTAGCGTTTTTCCCGCCGAGGCCCAATACCAAAAGGAATCCCGATCCATCTCTCCTAGCCCAGTCAACTTATCTCCCCAGTATTCCTCAACTACAATTTTCCCATCTTTTAGAATAATGAAAGCTCGAGTATCCTGTTTGGGTAGCCAAGCTAATAATTCAGCAAGCTTCACCGCATCCCAACCTAATTCACTAGCTGTTTGGCTCTCCCAGTCCGGAGATTCATTTGGAGGAAAGTATAGATTTTGACTTTCAGGTTTTTGCGCTTCTGCACATGAAAAAATTAAAAATACCCAACCGAAAATCCCGATAGTCTTTAACTTTTGAATTAAAAAGACTGTTAATTCTTTTCGATTGGGCCTTTTCATATTACTTTCGAAGGGTATCTTGGATAAACTTTTTCAAATCCTCACGAAAGAGTTTCGCAGAAGGAAGATCTGTATACATCATATGTCCCGCTTCATAATAGGTCATAATGATCCGATCACTGGCAGATTTGGGGATATTCAAATGAGCGATAGAGTGCTCTACTCCGTAAAATACCGTAGCCAAATCATAGTACCCATTCATGATCAGAATCTTTACATTAGGATCTTTGGACAGGGCATTTTCCATATCTGGCAGGGTCGTCACCGAAGCATCAGCCCCCCAGGAATCTGTTCCTTTGTGCTTCCAGTCCCAGTTGAATCCCTCTTTGGAATACGCTGAAGTTGAATAGTTCAACTCCTTACTCACATTCAACGCTCCATGAAAATAATCTAGAAAACCCATGGTATAAGCAGGTGAAATGGCATCACTTTGAGGATCAGTAAAGGAATCCATTGACATTGGATCCTTGTTGATTCCGGAATATCGCGAGTCGAGTCGCCCCACCGTTTTCCCTTCTTTTCGAAGCAATTCCTGAAAGTACTCCCCCGCCATCAATTTCAAGTCGGCTCTTTCCCATATTTCGGAAGAGACCCCAGTATATTCCTGAAGTTTACCAGTAATTTGAGTACGCTCAGCTATTGTGAGCGTATTACCCTTGAAAAGTGCAGGCATGTATTCATTCTCCGTAAACTCACGAACTTCCTGTACAAAAGATGGCAGATCCTTTCCCTTGTTTGCAACTTTATCATAATACCAGGATGTTGCAGCCATCGTAGGCAGATAGACTACGTAAGACATGTCTTCATTTGGCACAAAGAATAGCGTTCGAAGATCAAAAACAGCAGAGACCATGATCACTCCATTCAATCCGTAGCCACTTCCCAGCAAATAATTCATCACACCAGCATTTCTGAAGGTTCCGTAGCTCTCGCCAAGGATATATTTGGGGGAATTAAGGCGATCATATTCCTTCAAAAACTGCATAATAAATAAGCTCACACTACGAATATCCTGGTCTACTCCCCAGAAATCTTTACCTGTTGACTCACCGATTGGAACACTAAGTCCAGTTCCCACCGGATCCATCATGACCACATCGGCCACATCCAAAATTGAGAATTCATTATTCACCAATTGATAAGGCGCAGGTTGATTGTAGTTGGGATCATCCACTACAATTCGCTTTGGGCCCATGATCCCCATATGAAGCCAGTAAGAGGAAGAACCTGGTCCCCCATTGTAAGCGAAAATTATCGGACGGTTTTTCTCTGGATTTTCTTTGAAATAGGCAGTAAATCCGAATAAGGCAATCGGCTTATTATTCTCGTCTTTCAACTCCATAGTCCCTGCTTTTGCATTCAGGTTGATCGTCTTTCCATCAATCGTTACTGAATGTTTGGACTCAAAGACTTGGGCTTTTGGATCAGTGGCTTTGATAGCGGCTTCTTTTTGCTGCGCAAAGCTTAAATTGATCGTAAGAAAAGCGATAATTAAAAATTTGAATTTCATAGTGGATTAGATTCAGAAATAAGAAAAGGATTGGCAATAAGTTGTTGGTCAAAGACTTACATTGTCCCTATTTTTTAAATATTTTACCCTCTTTCATAACAAAAACAATATTTTTCATCACCGAAATATCTGTCAAAGGATCTCCGCTTACCGCCACTATATCGGCAATTTTCCCCGATTCAATCTGACCAAGTTTGTCTTCGATCCCCATAAATACAGCATTATGATAAGTCGCAGATTGCAATACTTCGGTATTCGGCATTCCCGCCTCACTCATGTAGACGAATTCCCGATAATTGTCACCGTGTGGATAGACTCCCGCATCAGTTCCAAAGGCAATCTTCACCCCACTTTTATACGCCCTTGCGAAGGTATCTTGAATTTGGGCTCCGATTCTTCTTGCCTTCTCCGCGACCACTTCAGGATAATAACCCGGAACTTCGGCCAGCTGCGCCGCAGTCATTCCGGCAGTAATAGTTGGTACCAGATAAGTCCCTTTTTCTTTCATCAACTTCATAGTGGCCTCACTCATCAAAGTACCATGCTCAATCGAATGAACTCCTGCCAAAATCGCACGCTGCATTCCTTCGTCACCATGCGCATGAGCCGCAACGTGCATCCCAAAATCCTTAGCAGTTTTTACCACTGCATCCAATTCATCCTGCTGGAACTGTGGAGCTGATCCATCACGAGCTACCGAGAGTACTCCTCCTGTTGCAGTCACTTTGATCACATCTGATCCGTATTTTACTGCTTGCCGAACTGCCTTTCTAGCCTCGAAAGGACCATTTATCACGCCTTGATCTGGCCCGGGATCACCCATCAGATCCCTTCGGACTCCGTTGGTTGGATCGGCATGTCCACCTGTTGGAGCGATTGCTTTTCCCGCAGTATAGATCCGGGGTCCAGCTACTCTACCTGCTGCTATCGCATTTCTCAGAGCAATATTTACTCCTGATCCTCCCAGATCTCTAACCGTAGTGAACCCTGCCATCAGCGTTTTTTCAGCAAAGGCCAACGACTTGAAAGCTACATCTGCTTCATTGTCTATGAATCCGTCTACATAACGAGTCGGACTTGTCTCACTCTCGATATGGACGTGCATGTCCATCAAGCCTGGCATCACAGTAGCATTTTTAAGATCGATTGCTTCACCGTTTGTTCCCGGATTTTGATAACCAGAATTGACAGAAAGAATTTGATTTCCTTCAACCACGATCGTCTGCTCCGTAAGTATTTTTCCAGCCCTTGCATCAAATAATTTTCCGGCATGGATGTAAGTCTTTTGGGCAAAGACACTTAAAGAAAATAACAAAGCTGTCCCTGTAAGTAACAATTTTTTCATGTAAATCAAGTTTGATTGGTCGATCAGAAAGTTAACCATTTTGTATAAAATCAAAGCAACCGCTCCTCCGGCTTTAACTGATAGCATCGCTCATAAAGCTGAAAACCTAATTTTTGATAAAAATCTTCGGCATCCTGTGCCAAAAATAAAACCAATCTTGCCTCTGGACCTGATTTTCTGGCTTCTTCCAAAAGCCCTCTTCCAATTCCCTGATTTTGATAATTTCTAATTACTGCCAGATCGGCAACAAAGGTAAGATAGCTGAAGTCGGTAAGCCCGCGAAGTATTCCTCTAGCTCACCTTGATGCCGGGCTGCAATTAGGCGATTGGAATTGATTCACATCCGATTCAAAAGATCAGGATTAGTCATTGGCCGGCGATTAGCCAAGCCGGATTTTTATAAAACCTCAATACATTCATTGAGCCTTATATCCTTTTCTATCTGAAATTTAATCATTAAGTTCAGGCAAATTAAAACCTATGAGTGGAGGAGCAGGCTTTTCGATGGATTCCAACAATCGATTGAAAGACAATCATAAATCGGGAAAAATCAGGGGAAACGCAACGTATACTGATGGTAAAAGTGATCCCAATTATCGAAGCAAGGCGGATTCGGAATCATTAAATGAAGCGATAGCCCATCGATTCAAACGCAAAAATGAATTACAACGCATAACTTGGATATCGCTGGTAGGTCTTGCACTGGTTGTTCTAGCTTTCTTATTTTTCTTATTGTAATCAGCTCAGCACGTCCTGAAGATCTTCTCGCTTTTTAAACTGAGCCTTTACAAATTTGCAAAGCGGTTTCACTTTAATCTCCTTCTTTCTTACATAGTCCACAAGGTGCTCTAAAAGTTTCTGCCCAATCCCTTGCCCTCGGAGACTTTCCTTGACTTCTGTATGTTCAATAATCATCTTTTCAGGTTCAGCCATCAAATAGACCATTTCAGCGAATCTCATTTGATCTTCTTCGAAAAAAAATGATCCCCTTTTCCCATCAAATTCGTGTTGTATCTGTGTTTTTTCCATAGTTTCAGCTTTTATTCTTCCATCTAGTAATTTGTCATATTGGGAGTCAATATGCTCCCATAGTGCTATACTGTGTCCCGCTAGGTCCAAGATGTGGGCAAATTTTACATACTAGCAAGACACTATTTCATCTAGAATCTGCACTCCTTCAGATTTAAGGATTTCAAGTAATTCTATAAGGTTTTCCACGCGATAATTGATCATAAATTCCATTTCAGAAGGCTTGAAGTACTCCGTCTTTGAGTCCATTGGCACCAATTTGTGAAGCCTTTTTCTTGAGGTTTAGTAGTAATTTCGATTTAAACGTAGCATTGTACTGGTCAGTATTCAAACCTAAGTACTCCCGGTACCATTTTTTCGTTTCGGTGGAATCTTCTACTTTGAAAAAATCCCACTTATTGCTGTGATTCGACTTTTGATCAAAGGATATAGAGATTATACTACCAGATGGATTAAGTCTCCTTTCCTTTTACAATCAAAAACCAATCGCCTTCCAGTTTTAAATAACCGAAATCATAGCAAAAGAGGTATTGACTTCCTTTTTTCGTTTCATAGCTGTGAGTGAAATATTTGAACTGAAAATCCAATCTGAGCATTTTATCCTTCGTGGTTTTTGCAAGATCTTTCCCTTGGGGAATAAGTGACTCAAGAATATTCCGATTCTTTTTCAAGGCGTGATTAATATTTCGGATCAGATTTGTGGATGCTGAATTTTGCTGATTATTATAAGTGTTTCGGCAAGAATCATCACAGAATTTCTTGTCAATTCTTCCCCGCATCGGAGCGTCGCAATTGATACAGTTTTTCAGGATTGGGATCATGATAAAAAAGTTTAAAACAATTTAGGGAATTAGTTGGAAAAATTCTAGCTCAAACCAATTCCCTAAAAATAAAAATCTCGCTTACCTGTTAAACTTTAGACTGTTCAATTGGAAGGTGTTCCATATCGAAACTTCTTGCTCAGCCTTGAACACCAAATAAACATCTCCCATTACGTCTGTTTGCTTGATCGGCATTTCAACTGTAAACCAGCCACTATCCCTTCCTTTCGGACGATTGGCTTTGGTCAGACTTTTGGTCACTGCCAGTAACTTCCCCTTAGGACTTCCAGCTCGAAGTTCCAATATCCCTCCTGTATTGGTAGGATCGACCTCCAGGGTGATTCCATTGATCTGTTTCAAGTCAATATCTTGAAGCATTACCCATGAATCATTGACTGTGTATTTCACAAAACTGACATTTTCACCATTAGCTCGGGCTGCACCTTCCAATTGATCCACATTAGAAGCCATCACCTTTGGATTTCGAATGGTTAGTTGAGTAGTAGTGTTTAAAGGACTGATTCCATTGGCGCCTTGGTCGGTATAGCTAGCTTGGACTAAGTAATAACCTTCCGCCTGTACCGTATTTTCCAACTGGTAAGTCCCAGTTGTCGGCAGCTTTCCGCCTCGGTCAGGATCTGCAACGGCTAGAATGTAGCTCACCATTTCAGAGACCTGCTGATCTTCCAAATGAGTGTGCCCCGGCATGACTCGCTCGCCCCATACTCCTCCTCCTCCATTTTTGATTTTGTTGGCGAGGTAGACTTGGGCATTGGCATCCCCTTTGTATTTCTCCGAAACTGCCGTATAATTTGGCCCTACTGATTGGTTTGCTACAGCGTGACAAGCCTTACAGCCCGCTTGGTTGATGTAAGTTTCTCCAATGCTCAGGACTTCTTCGGCATGCCCAACTTTAATCAGATCGTAGCCTTCTAAATAGGTGATAGTCAAGTCCAGCTGAGATTGATCAATGGTGACATCTTCTAGGTCGCTGACATTCAACGCGTAGTCGATTGCTTCGTTTCCAAAATAAAAGCTTCGGTTTCCATTCCAGTTAATCTGCACAACTGGCGCCTCGTTCCCCACTTTTATTTCCAAAGTAGCTTGACTGCTTTCTCCACTTTTATCCTTTGCTGTTAATTTGACTTGATAAATGCCTGCTTTTTCAAAAGTAAATGAGGGATTGACTTCCTGGGATAGTACTCCGCCTGTTCCAAAGTCCCATTCGAAACTTATAGCATCATCGGTATCTAAATCTAGCGTGCCTTCTGATGAGAAATTAACTTGGAATGGCGCTGCACCAACTTTATTAGCTGCAGAAATTTTGACTTCAGGGGCTCGATTACCTTCGGCAAAAACAATTCGATACAGTCCTGCATCATTATTTTGAGCTCTCCAATAAGTGCCATATTCCAGCATATATAAGGAGCCATCTTTGGCAAACTGCATATCTATTGGCTTATCAAAAACGGTTGATGGCATGAATCGCTCCATGGTATCGTACTCGTAATTCTCTGTCAGGCTCACCGTAAAGATCCAGTTCCGCATCCAGTCGTAAATAAAAACTTTACCATCGTAATAGCCAGGAAACCTAACTTCAGATTCATCATAATCCTCTCGGTAGTAGACAGAGCCAGCCATTGCATTTCTACCGCCTTCGCCCAGTGCGGGAAACTCCTCAGACGCGCTATAGGGATACCAGATTAGCGCAGAAGTAGCCGCAGGAAGTATTTCAAGGCCTGTATTATTTGGAGAAGTATTCGTTGGAGCTATTGGATCAAACTCAAAAACACTCGCTTGCGTTTCGAAGTCATAGTTCCAATAGGGCTTATTATTTCCTACAAAATATGGCCAGCCAAAATATCCTGCTTTGGTTGCCAAGTTAATTTCATCATGACCTTTTGGTCCGCGCTGCATCGAATCTATCGATGCGTCAGGCCCGACCTCACCCCAAAATAAATTACCGTTTCGCTGATCAATGGAGATTCGATAGGGATTGCGATTTCCTTTGACATAGATCTCCGGTCGGGTATTGGGCGTACCAACAGGCCAAAGATTTCCTTCAGGAATGGAATAACTACCGTCCGCCTCAGGTTTGATTCGAATGATTGATCCTCGGAGGTCATTGGAGTTGCCTGAGCTTCGCTGCGCATCTACATTCTCCGGTTTTCCTGCCCGCTCATCGATGGGATTGTAATTATCTGACTCAAAAGGCGTGCTGTCGTCCCCCATGGACAAATACAGATTCCCTTCTCCGTCAAATTCAATCGATCCTCCCGAGTGACAGCAGCCTCTGAACACGGGAACTTCCAGCATTATCTTTTCCGAACTTATGTCAAGCAAGTTCTCTTTGAAATCAAATCTGGAAAGCCGGTTGATCGATTCACCTTCAGCAGGCGCATAATAAAGGTAAATCCAATTATTACTAGCAAAATTTGGGTCCTTGGCCAAACCAAGTAAACCGTCTTCGCCATCCGGATAAACCTCCAAGTCCCCAACTTCGATAGTTTCGGAAGAGGCGGCCTGATAAAGTTTCAATTTCCCATTTCGCTCGATAAAAAGTACATCCCCGTTTTCGAGGACTTCTAGCTCCATTGGTTCATTGAGACCTTCTGTAAGAGAGATTTTGGTAAATCTACTTTCTTCGGGTTTAACAGTAGCAAAAGGATCTAATCCTTCTTTTTTGGTACAACTCCACAAAGTCAGGCAACACAGTACCAAGACCAGAACTGATTTTCTCATAGGGTTATTAAGTTATTTTGGAATTACCAATATATGAAAAGACTATTTGATCTGAATCACATTGGTATGAATGGTCGGATTCTGTCAATCTACGTTTAAAACTAAAAATATTTCATATTGTATAAATCTGTTTTTTGGAAATAAAACGTGGGTAAGATACTGGATGTAGCTAGTTATTTAGATGGATTTGGTCTTGATGGGACTTTAGTTACTTGTAGGTATATCGATAATGAATTTATCGAAGCAAGTTCGTCGGATAACTTATCATTACCAATGTGTAGCATCTAGAAATCAGTTGATTTTATGAGAATTACGCCATTCCAAACACCACACTTTGTCAGTGATTAATTTTATGAAAACCATAAGAAAAATTCATTTTATTTTAGTTTGTGGGGATCCATATTTAGTTCAAGTGAGATATATTAGTGATAGAGTTATTCATAAGTTCAATTTTAATCTTTCAAGATCATCTGGTAACATGAAAACAGCGCTTTTAATTTTACTCACTCTTACTCTTAGTTTATCAAGCAATGCCCAAAAGGGTTTCAGACTGCCGGAGCAGACGGCTCCTGATTTTGACAGGGGAATTAGCCTGTTTTTAGTATTACCGGCATTCATGACTTCGACTTCCAGTAATATCAACCCACTTTTGCTTGAAAGCGGCTATCCTGCCATTCCGAGGTCAAGCTTCAATTATGGTTTAGGATTGAATTATAGAATTAAAAGATTTGAAACTGGGTTTGATTTCGCTATTGGAAACCAGAATAGTAGTGACCCAACTCTAAACTCCGAGATCCTTAGAAGATCTTTAAGTGCTAATTTCACTTTAAATTATCATATAAAACTAAAGAACTCCTTCACGCTATTTCCATTTGTGGGTTATTCATTTATTGAGAATAATCTATTTCTGTCTAAACCTACGCCAGATGATGATTTCGGCTCTCTGCTTCAAAACCCCAGTACCTCTGTCAATCTCCTGCATTTCTCTGATGGAATAATCCTTGGAATGGGAGTGTCAATCTCCCAGTTTTGGAGAGAAGCGACCTCCACAGTGCGGTTGAAATTTTCATACAGAATTCCAACCAATACGGGGTATTTCTGGGAATCGTCATTCTCCAACTTCCAGCAGTCTCCGTTAGACAATTTCCCGTATTTCAATATTCAATTTGAAATGGGTGTCTTAGGAAATTGGAAAAAAGGCGCGCCTTGGATGGATGATTTCTAACCAATGCCCAAATAAGGAATTCAGTGAGTTTAAGGTGGATGAAAAATCATCCACCTTTTTTACTGATTGTGAACGACCCAAATAACAGCTACGACCAGACTAACACTTAAGATATAAATCAAGAGCCTCAAAATTCATTTTAGGTCTTAGCTCCCGAAAGGGAATGCTCCAACAGCTACTTTTTATCTCCCACAAATCTCCTTGTAGGGACAATACTCACATTTCTTCAAATCGTCAGTTTGGTCGAAGGGTATTTCGGGGTTATAAATATCCTCCAGTAATGTAGTTAGTGCCTCTTTGTATTCAGCTTCAAACTCTCGGTAATCATTTACTTCAACTCCTGTTTTATAAGGCTGTTTCTGCTGCAAATACGGATTGAAATCATCCCCAAACATCTCCCGGAGATTGAAAATCGCTGGCTTTAGCGGCAAGGTATTGTCCGGATTTGTGGCTCGGTAAATTAAGCCATAAAACATAGTTTGCATCGCGGCTTTATTCCGGGATTTATGCTCCCGATCAAAAAGCGAAGCCACATCGGGAAAGTTTTTATTATCCTGCCCTGACTTGTAATCGATCAATCTTACCGAGCCATTATGTTCATCTACACGGTCGATGATTCCTTTTAAGGAAACTGTTTGAATACCTGAAACAGTGTTGATTGCTAAGCCTGTTGTATATTTCTTCTCCTTCTCCAGTGAGATCAACTTGAATGGAGCCGAAGCTTCGTCGATTTTCAAGATCTGATGCAAATACTTTTGCAAGACATCTCGAGCGATTACCATCTGCCCATTCAGTTTGGTATCGGCCTCTCCTTCTAGGTAATATAACTTCCGAATGGCTTGTTCGATTGCCGGAAGTATCCAATTCTTGCTCAATTCCTCAAAATCCGACTTTTCCAGTAGGGTTCGATTGTTCCGCTTCGCAAAACCCTGATATAGAATCTCCATGCTGAGGTGGGCCAAATTTCCAAAAACAGCCGCATCGATTTTCTCACTTACTTCCTGCTTTTCCTGAATATTGGCCAGATACTGAAGGTAGAATTTCAGCCTACAGTCCAAGAAAACACTTAGCGCAGAAGGCGAAAAGGAAGTCCCGGAGACTCCATTTTCATTCATCAAATACTTATCCAGCAAGCCAAGCACTTCAGTACTCTTTCGAATCGTGATGGCTTCGGGAGACTTCTGATCGATTGGAATAAATACTACTTCTTCTTCGATCTTCCTTCCCAGCTCCACTCCCATCTGCTGCATATATCGGCTCTTTTCGCCAGCCTTTCCCTGATCCGAAGCCGTGGTATAAATCATGTGGATCTCCTCGGCACTATGCAAAAGCCGATAGAACGTATAAGCATAGATCGAGTCATTCTGCTCTTGAACGGGCAATCCAAATGCCTTGCGAATATTGAAGGGAATCATTGAATTCAGACCCGAAGATGGCGGAAAGCTATCCTCGTTCATATTGCAAATGATCACTCGTTTGAAATCAAGATTTCGGGATTCCAACACGCCCATGATCTGCAAACCCTGAAGCGGTTCGCCTTCAAAAGGCAGCTTCACCTCTCGAAAAATCTGACGGAAAAGCCGGATAAAAAACTCTCGATTGATGGATAGAATATCCTGTCGCGCAAAAATCTCCCGTAATCTCGTCAACTGTTTGAAACACTGGTAAAGATAGGAACACTGCAAGGGTTCATCCTTCAATCGCTCGGCAAGCGCTTCCATCAGATTAGCCAAGTATGGAAATAGCGAGTCATTCTCCAGCTTTCGGAAGATCAATTGATACAATGCGCCACCTTCATGAAGCTTTTCTACTGAAACATGGATCTGATTCAAACGCTGCATTTCCTCTGTCAATTCCTCTGCAAAACCGGGGTTTTCACTTTTCAAATAGATGGAGCTCAATAGATTTTTGACCGCTGTATGGTAAAAAAGTAACTTTCCATCTTCCACCTTGATGAATCGTTGCATCTCTAACACAGCTTCCAAAAAGGAATACACTGGCGCATTTTTCACCGGGTAACCCATGGTCACATTGACTTTACCCACTTGCGCTGGGAGGGTATGCAAGATTGGAAAAAGCATCTGCTCGTCAGGCAAAATCACCACAGTCTCTTCCCAAGCTTCACCAGCTGGGATTTTTTCCAAAATCGAACCGACCAAATTGGCTTGGTTGGTTTTTAAAGGAGTTGCATAGATTTTAATCTTTGCTTTTTGGTTCTGAATCTGTGTTGGAATCTCCTTTGGAAAGGTCGGACCAAAGATGGGATCCTTTTGATAGTGCCGAAAAAACAACCCTGCCTCTTGCACCTTGTCATCCAAGTAGTAAGCATCCACATCCCAATAAATCTTTGCACCAAATTCAGTGATGTAATGCTTGATCAAAGCTTCCTCAGTTCCGGCAAACGCATTAAATCCAATGAAATGATGTGTCTTCTCAGGGCGAGAAAGGGTATCCAAAGACTCTGCAACTTTGCGATACAACATCCCCGAGTAAGCCAATCCAGAAATGGCCAAAGAAACTTGTAAACTGGAATAAAGTGAACTGAGCAGTTGCCAAAACTTCAAAAACTTCTCCTGATGATCGCTATCCTGACGGATAAAAGAGGACCAGAATTGCTTAATCAATTCAACTTGACTTTGGGACAGAAAACTTAAGTCTGACTCCAATTCTTTGATTTCAGACAGATGATGATAGAGTTTATCAGCATTTGCCATGAATTGATCCGCATCATTGAAATCCTTCAGGATCATTTCTCCCCAGAAATAAAACCGATCGAAAGTCTCTGCTTCCGGATTGAGTTCCTGATATACCCGATACAACTCAAATATCATAGTCAAATCATCCGCAGGGCGATTTTCAGCCAAATCATAAAATACATCCTCAATGGTTTTCACCTCAGGCATCCAAGTCGGCTCCGTAATCAGGCTTCCCAAATGCTGGGTGAAAAACAATCCCGCTCTTCTGTTTGGCAAAACTACCGTGAGCTTCTGCAGATCAACACCACTGTCGAGGATCTCTTTTGCTGTATTTCTCAAAAAACTATGCATAAACCTCCTCAATTAATCCTGTTTCTAAATAACATAAATAGCCTTTGGCTGGCTTCTGAGCCAATTTGGAAACCAACTCCATGTATTCCCGCACTTGACTGGCATAGCGACTTTGGGCTTCACCGGTTTTAAAGTCCACAATTAAAGCCTCGTCAGCCTTTAGAATAATCCGATCGGGCCGTTTTTGCTTTCCCCCAGGAAGAAGAATCCCCTGCTCAGATAAAAGAATCCCCGCTGTACCGAACCAAGAAGCAAAAAGCGGGTCTGTAAAGAGGTGATCTAATTGCTTTTGCACCAACTTCTTCTCATCCTCATTTAGCCTTCCGTCAAAGTAAAATGCTTGCAGATTCTGCATAGTAGCTGCTTTATCAGCAGATAACTCTAAGATCTCATGTACGATCAGACCAAATAACTGCTTCTTCCGCTGCTCCATTCCTTCTGGAGAGAAGTCAACCGCATACTTCTTAAGTGACAGCACCTCAGACCAATTTTTATAGGCCCAGCGAAGTTCTGGGGACTTAGCCAGGATGCTAGTTTTTTCTTGATCTTCAGGCCAATCCCCAAATTCAAATACTTTTGACTCTTGATCATAATGGGAAGTCAGACTCAGTTCTGATGCTGGATCAGTATGCGACTGAATCAATTGCTGTAGCTGGACTTCAATCGAATTCTGAGATCCAATTTTCTCTTTGTAAGGAATGAAACCAAAAAAGACATCTTCCGCTCGCGTAAGTGCCACATAAAGCATATTCAAACTGTCCAAATAAGCCATTGTTGCCTCCTCCGTGTAAGTATTGCTGAAGTCAGAGTTTGCCAAATCTGAAGTCAGCGTCAGTGGAATAATTGCCAAAAGCCCCTTTTCTCGGTCTTCAAACGGCGACCAGACTACATTTCCCTTACCAATATCAAAAATTGTCCACTTGAGAAAAGGCATCAAGACTACCTTAAACTGCAAGCCTTTTGACTTGTGAATCGTCAGAATCCGCATGGCATTATGCCCCTCAGGAATTTTGACTGTGCGCTTCGTTTGATTGATTTCCCACCATTCGAGGAAGCTGCTCAGATCTGCCCGATTATTGGCCGTAAAGTCATATACAGCCTCTTTGAATCCTGAGATATAAGCCTTTTCCAACCCCAGTTCCATCAATCCAAGCACTTTGATCAACTCTTCCAAGGTTTCCATAATGGGCAATTGAAGCATCAAAACTTCATTTTCTTTGAAAGTTTTGACTTGGTCTTCCAAGTAAGCCGGCATCTGATCCAGCGCAAAAAGCTCATGGTCAATAGGCAAATCCATCAGAACAGCCAAATAGTACCACATCGTCTTATACTGAACTTTGTCAGCTGGATTGTGCAGGTAATTAAAGCCAGAAATCAAGGCTTTGACCGAGGCCGCTTTGTTCAAGTACATGGATTCGTCCGAAAGCACATCGAAACGATACTCAGAATCTGGATGCTCCGCTGCATAAGCCATCAGACAATCCGCTATTGCCTCTCCTTCTGATTTGCGCCTGACTAGAAAAGCGATATCCTCCAATTCATAGCCGTGATCCTGTAACTCCATAACCACGGCAGGCAATTTGGATAAGACGACCGCATCATAATTACCTTCCCCCTCGTCATCTTTTGGATCGATAAACTCCAGTTTCACCTTTCCTTTGAAGTCAGATTTCTCCTTTTTGGGAGAAATTTTCTGAAAGGAATCTGAATAAGCCTGAGAAAGAATTTCTGGATTCTCTACCCCATAAGCTGTACTCAAAACCTGCTCCATTGCCTGCGGCAAAGCTCTGAAAACAGTATTGTTGAAATTGATGATATTTGGAAGGCTTCGGAAATTTGTGTCTAAGTTTTCCAATTGGATACTGTCCACTCCTATTTCATCCTGCACTTGCGAAAGCAATAATTTCATCTCTCCTCCACGCCATCGATAGATCGACTGCTTCACATCACCAACCAATAAATTGGTTTCGTTTTGACCCAGTGAGTTTTCCAGAAGTGGCTTGAAACTATCCCACTGAAAACCTGAGGTATCCTGAAATTCATCTATTAAGTAGTTTTTGTATTGATTTCCGACTTTCTCATAGATGAAAGGCGTATCATTCCCTTTGGTTATTTCCTTTAGAAACTCGTTAGCATCTGAGATCAATAGTATGTTTTCCTCATCCTTGATCAGTGTGAGCTCGTCGAGGAGATTCCTGAATACCCCATAGACATAGCTGTTTTTAGCAATTGCCTGCAGTGTATTCCACTTGCCTGTAAGTACCAGCATTTGCTTCAAAATCAGGTTTAGTCCGGCGTCATAGGCAGATTGAATGGCATCGATCCGTTTGCTCGACTTGGTGTACCAAGCTTCGGGATTATCTATTTTGGCTAAGGTTGCGGGAGTAAGTTCAGGAATGGGTTCAGTCCGATCGCCCAGTTTGTCAAAGAATTTTGGAAAGCCTCTGTTGAAATCGGACCATTCCAGACCGTTCGTGATTCGAATAGCAGTTGCTTGCTCTCCCAGCTCTTTTGCGAGTTTGACTAGTTCTACTTTACGTTCTCGGACGAAAGTCTGCAGCAGCGTAATATTTCTCTTATCCTTAAGAAATGCTCTGATTTCAGGTGCAAATTTTTTGAAATCTTCTTGAAAAATCTGCTGACCAAGACCTAGAATATTCCTTCTGATATCCCAGGATTTTCCATTTTGAATTTGCTCATAGGCATAATCCACGAGCCATTTATGAAGAAACTCATCTTCCATCACATGCATCACTACCCGATCCACCACTCGATCAAGTACCGCTACTTGATCCAGTTCCACATCAAACTTGGCATTCAGATCGATCTCACGAGCAAAAGCTCTTACCACCTTTTGGAAGAAACTATCAATCGTACTGACTGAAAACCTCCCATAGTCATGAAGAATTGCGGTAAGTGTTTGCTGTGCCAAAAGCTTCAGTCCAGGCTCGTCCACTTGCAGGAAAGCCATCAATTCCCCATCCATTTTTTCATTCGGATGGACCTCATTTCGCAGTCTTTTCAGCTCCTCCAAGATCCGCTCCTTCATTTCCTTAGTTGCCTTATTGGTAAAAGTAACTGCCAGAATCTGCTTGAAAGCCTGTGGCGATCGCAGTGCGAGCTTGAGATATTCCAGCGTCAGCGTATAGGTTTTGCCCGATCCTGCTGAGGATTTGTAAATAATAAAAGGTCTTTCCGTCATAGTGAAAATCAAGTCAACTAAGATAAGACGGGCATTTAGATTAGCTGCAATTTGAAACGCACATTGACAAAAATTGTCGGATATGAGTCCATCAAAACACCTGAATTGGCCTAACACCTTTAAATAAAAAAATCAATAAAACCACTAAAATCCTGCTGCCCACAATACTGCAACTTACTCACTCAAGTCGTATTTCACTTACTTTCCATCAGAGGAAAAGTTAAAATTTGAGCCAAATATTAATTCAATCATAACTTGATTTAAAAAACTATTAATCCCTGATTTATAGACTAGTTAAGTTGTTTTGTTTAACGAGGTAACATCAGCTGTTTTTCAACTCGCTCTTTGAGCCATCGAATGATTACCCCCATCACTTCTTCTCGGTCCAAATCATTGATCAGCTCATGATATGCGCCTTGAAAGATTCTCAAAGTCTTATCCTTTGACCTAGCTTTTTCAGCTAGAATTTCTGAGCCTTTGGGATTAGTCAATCCATCGGCTGCACCATGGATCAACAGTAGCGGAAGATCAAACTCATTGGCTCTATTTTGAATACTTCGCATCATAAGCAATAACTCATTGGCTGTCCTAGCAGGGATCGGATCGGTATAGACCAAGGAGTCATTCAGATACTTTTCTACTTCAGCCGGAATTCTTGAAATCTTCGATGCATCCAATGTCAAGGCCTTAAACCGAGGGAAGTATTTACTCATGATTCCTCCTACTGCCATCAGTAATTTGGAAGTTCCTTCGGCTTCTTTGATCGCCGGCGAACTCAAGATCACACCAGCTGCTTCTGGTTTGTAATCCAAAACATAGGCCGCGACCAATCCCCCACCCATGCTGTGACCATATAAGAAAGTAGGAAGTTCAGGAGCATAGCTTTTGATCTTTCCAAAAAGTGCAGCTATATCTTTGAGGTAATCTTGATACGAATCAAAGTAAGCGTCTGGTTTCCCTTCAGCTGATTTGCCGTGCCCACGCCCGTCAAAGCTGAAAACTGAAATATTGATCTCATTTAGCTTTTCGACCAAATGCAGATACCGGTTGCTGTGCTCGCCTAAGCCATGAACCAAAAGCATACTCGCTTTTGGGGATTCCGCCATCCAAGCTTGCGAATACAGCTTCTTGCCATCGTGGGTTTCGTAAGAGGTTTCGAGGTTTTTCATGTAATTAAATTAGGAAAAAGAACCAGAAGTGAATTAAATTTCCCCAAAATTCATAGAAATAAACCGTCAAACGAAAACCCATGATCTTCCAAAAACTTAGATTTTTATTAATTCCGCTTGCCTTGCTCAGCTTTGGTTCTTTTGCTCAAAACCAGATCGAGCTCCCTGAGCACAGTACCTCCCTTGCCGCAGATCGACTGAGTCGCTATGATAATTATCTGCAGAAGGAAGTAGATGAAGGCAGAATAGCCGGTGCAGTGAGTTTGATCTATAAAAACGGGGAAAAGGCACACGAGAATACAATTGGCTATTCAGATATTGGATCTAGGTCAAAAATGAAGTTGGATCAGATTTTCTTTATCCAGTCCATGACCAAACCGATTATTACCACGGCCTTTATGATGCTTTACGAAGAAGGGTATTTTCAGCTTAATGACCCACTGTCTAAATACATTCCAGAATACGAGGGCATCATGGTTGCTAAAGATGCAAAGCTCGGCACTGCAGGTGGATTGGAACCTGTCAAATCACCGATCCGAATCCATCAATTGATGAGTCATACCGCTGGGTTTTCACATGGCTTGGGCCAAAGTAAAGTCGACAAAGAAGTCATGGAAGGCATCTATTACAAACCTCATGGAAATATCGAATCTCGGGTAAAGACTTACGCCACACTTCCGCTATATGGTCAGCCTGGAGAGCAGTGGTACTATTCAGCTTCGCCCGATATCTTGGCCCGATTGATCGAAGTATTTTCGGGGATGAGCGCGGCAGAATTTCTGCAAAAGCGGCTTTTCGATCCGCTGGGAATGCCAGATACAGGATACAATCTAACCGAAGAGCAAAGCAGCCGTATGGCCACTTTGCATAGTTACAACGAAGAAGGTGAACTGATCAAAGCTCCTCGTCAAACTCCGACATCAGGTAATAAAGTATTCGCTGGCGCAAACGCCTTGTTTAGCACTGCGCCGGATTACGCTCGATTTGCGCAGATGATGCTTAATGGTGGAGAACTAGATGGTAAACGCTACCTCAGCCCCAAGACAATTGAGATTATGACGATGGATCAGACAGGCGGAATTTATAAAGCTCCGGGTCAAGGCTTTGGTTTTGGTTTCGGAGTCGTAACGGATTTGGCTAATGCAAAGTCCTTAGGATCTGAAGGGACTTACTATTGGAGCGGAGCTTATTGCACCTATTTCTTTATTGACCCCAAGGAAAATTTGATTTCAATCCTGATGACCCAAACTGCGCCATTTAGTGGCTTCTATGAGCAAAAAATGCGTCAAATGGTTTATCAGGCGATTGAGTAGAATTAGGAGAAAAGAGAGTATCTAGTATCCAGATGTAAGTATCAAGACTCGTAGTGATCGTACCTGAATAAAGTTGTCACATTTTGTTGGGGTTTGCAAATCCAAACAAGATGAAAAACAGCTATGAAATTAAGCAAAAGCGGTCCTTCAGTGAGTCGCTACGCAGGCAGATTGTAGGACA
>Ga0222709_1000042_pt1 | contig 58944 bp, 46 predicted proteins | sample AntAcemetage1692_FD_179822 | JGI IMG/M metagenome (GOLD analysis project Ga0222709, IMG submission 179822) | Saline water microbial communities from Ace Lake, Antarctica - #1692 | ecosystem: Environmental > Aquatic > Non-marine Saline and Alkaline > Saline | place: Antarctica: Ace Lake...
CATGAGCTGACTCGCCCTGGTGGGCCTGACTCGCCGATTAAACAAAGAAAGAGAAAGGTCACTGGCATCATTTCGGGTAATCAGAAATAATATAATCAGGATTTAGTGCTGAAGTCTCAATAGCTTCTGCACTAAAAATATTTGATCAAGCTTGAGTCCTATTTTGAAATATAAAGGATTATCGAAGATCTGATAATTAAAGAAAAAAAATAGCCTTGAGGAATTCTCCAAGGCTATTCTTCAGCTATACATTAGACTTATGTATATCCGCAATTGCACCGATAAAAATAAAAAAGCAGCCTAATACATGGTAAACACTGGCATTACCGGTACTTCTTCCGATGACTATCGGAACATCATCGGCTTGCCTCGCCGTGGCGGGCCTGCCTCGCCTTGGCGGGTATTACTATCAGTTAGCAAAGAAAAATAGGTTAGTGGCATAATTGCGGATAATCATATAGACTTATTTCGCAGGTAGAACTTTGGCACTCAACTCTCCGAATCCTACTCTAACTCCGTCCTTTTCACCAAACCCTTTCATGATTACCGTATCACCATCTTCAATGAAATTACGTTCTTCACCAGTTTCCAGCTTCACAGCCTTAGTTCCTTTCCAGGAGAGCTCAAGCATGGAACCGTAGGAAGTTTCATCTTTGCCCGAAATAGTACCTGAAGCCATCACATCACCTACATTGACATTACATCCATTGACAGTATGATGCGCTAATTGCTGTGCGACATTCCAGTACATGTATTTGAAATTTGAGGTAGTGACCTTGGATGCCTTTTGACCTTCCGGCTGGATATATACTTCCAATTTCAAGTCAAAATTACCCGGTCGATCGTATTTCAAATAATCCAAAACCTCAGGGTCTTGTGCAGGCCCTTCAATTCGAAATTGCTCCAAAGCCTCGATGGGCACTACCCAAGGGGAAATCGATGAGGCAAAGCTTTTGCCAAGGAAAGGGCCTAATGGAACGTATTCCCAAGCCTGAATATCTCGGGCTGACCAGTCATTGAAAAGCACAAATCCAAAGATATAATCCTCTGCTTCTGAAGTAGCGATGGAGTCGCCCAGTTTGGTCTGCTTACCTGTGATGAAGGCCAATTCCAACTCAAAGTCCAATCTTCGGCTTGGGCCAAAAGCTGGCTTTTCCATATCAGGATCTTTAAATTGTCCTTTTGGGCGATGTATTGGTACTCCCGAAGGTATAATCGAAGATGCCCGACCGTGGTAGGCTACCGGCAGATGTTTCCAGTTTGGCAATAATGCATTTTCAGCGTCTCGAAACATCGCGCCTACATTGGTGGCATGCTCTATACTGCTATAGAAATCCGTATAATCTCCGATCTTCACAGGCAAAAGCATCTCTGCTTCTTTCCTGTTGACCATCACTTTGCCACGAATAGAATGATCTCGAAGATCTTCATTTTCTGCCAAAAGCAAATGTTGTACTCGTTCGCGGATTTTACGGGTTTGCACTTTCCCTAGGGCAATCATCTCATTTAATGATTCCGTTAAAAATAGCCCTTCGGGTAAAAATAGACTGGCAAAAAACCCTTCTTGATCGAGAACACTTAGATCTACGATCTTGTCACCAATGGCCACACCAATTCTTGGACTGAGTTTTTTATTTTCAAAAACTCCGAATGGCAGGTTGTAAATCGTGAAATCTGAGCTTTTTGGTATTTCTACCCAAGTACTAAGGGCGTTCAATGGATTATCGGACATATAACTGATTCTTGAAAGGGCAAATTTAGGACTTCAAAAGGAAAACAAAAGAAATAACTGAAATGAGCTTGAATTCAATTTTCAAATTGCTCCGAATGAAAAATAGATTACCATTGAAAAAACAATCCTGCTCAGACTAAAGCCATTTAACTCCTTGAATTTCCATTCCAAAAAAATAAATGTTGAATGTTGACCTTCGTTCTTAACTTGAATTTAAACCTAATTTATTTTCAATGAAACACAATTTTAGAATTTTAGGATTTTTCATGTTGAGCTTGCTGTGCTTCTCGGCACAGGCACAAGAAAAATCAATTTTAGATCAGCTCGATGAGGTGGGAATTATTGACCAGAAGGTCATGATGCCCATGCGCGATGGAGTCAGATTAGCCACCGATATCTACCGACCAAAAGGAGACAAAAAGGTCCCAATCGTTTTTTCCAGAACTCCCTACAATTTCAACACTTGGGGAAATGGCGAAATGAATACAAGGACCATGGAGACTGCACTGTCCTGGATCAAAAAAGGCTACGCTTACGTGGTTCAAAATGAACGAGGACGATACTTTTCTGAAGGAGAATGGGATATCTTAGGTATGCCACTCACTGATGGTTACGATGCCGTTGATTGGATGGCTAAACAAGCCTGGTCTAACGGCAAAGTAGGTACGCTAGGATGTTCATCTACAGCCGAATGGCAGATGGCTGTAGCCTCACTTGACCATCCAGCATTAGCAGCTTTAGTTCCTCAAGGTTATGGTGCCGGTGTAGGTAAAATAGGTGATTTCTGGGAGCAAGGGAATTGGTACCGAGGTGGTGCCGGACAGATGCTTTTCACCAATTGGTTATACAGTGTACAGCACGATCCTATGGCACCAAAACTTCCAAAAGGAATCGGCCAAGAAGATTTATTACGACTTCAGCGTTTCTATGATATGTCACCTGAGTATCCTAGAATTGACTCCAAAGCGGCGCTAAGCCACTTGCCAATTCAGGATATAATAAAGGCTGCAAATGGTCCAGAGGGAGTCTATGAGGAAATGATCACTAGAAAGCCAAATGATCCCAAATGGTTTGATAGTGGATTATACCATGATAAGCAGCCTTTTGATAAGCCAAGCTTTTGGTTTGTTTCATGGTTTGACGTTTCCGCCGGACCAAACATCGCACTATATAATCATGTAAGACAAAATGCAGTCTCCGAAATGGCAAGAAACAACCAGTATCTAGTCATCGCTCCAGTGCTTCATTGCTCTTATACCCGAGCTACAGAAAACACAAAAGTGGGTGATTTGAGTGTAGGTGATGCCCGCCTAAATTATGATGAGATGATCACAGCATGGTTTGACAAGTGGCTAAAAGGTGAACCGTCAGAGCTGGTATCTGAAATGCCAAAAGTCCAGTATTATACTATGGGCTCAAATGAATGGCAGAGTTCAGATGTGTGGCCGCCTGCAGACGCAGTGATGACCACCATGTATCTGGAATCTGATGGTAAAGCAAACACAAGACTTGGCACCGGTACGCTGAGTTCAAAAAAACCTAGAAAAGACAATCCCGATACGTTCAAATATGATCCAATGATGCCTGTGGAATCCAATGGAGGAAATGTCTGCTGTACCGGAAACGCGGTAACCGGTGGTTCATTTGATCAAAGCGAAATGGAAATGCAAAATGACATCTTGGTATACACTTCAGAAGTACTGGAAGAGGGTGTCGAAGTTTCAGGTTTTATTGAATCTTATCTCTACCTCTCTTCAGACGCCAAGGATACCGATATCACCATCAAACTGATCGATGTCCATCCAGATGGTAAAGCGTATAATCTAGATGAAACTATCCAACGTGTCCGCTATCGAGAGGGCTATGAAAAAGAAGTCTGGATGGAGGATGGAAAAGTCTATGAAGTCAAGATGACTCCTATGAGCACTTCCAATTTTTTTGCGAAAGGTCATCATATCAGAATCGAAATCAGCAGTTCCAATTTCCCGAGATTTGATCGAAATATGAACACTGGCGGAAATACTTACGATGAAACCGAAGGGGTCATAGCAACAAATTCTATCCATCATGGAGGAAATCACCTCAGCAGAATCATACTGCCAATGATCAAGTAAAAGAAATTTTAAAGAGCTTAACATTAGAAAAGGTGATAAAATATCACCTTTTCTAATGTATTTGCACAATTGACTGCTATCGGGTCTTCTCTACATCAGGCTCAAAGCCCTTTCATATAATTTATTTTTAGAGCTGAATCCCAATCCTTTTCTAAATCACTTTTTTTTGACCTATTTACGCTCAAATTAACAAAGTAAACTATGTCAAAAATCTACAAATTTCTGACTACTGTAGCCTTCATGTGGCTCTCAGTAGGTTGGGCTTGGGCACAATATACGGTGTCAGGCTCTGTGTCCGATGAACGGACAGGTGAACCCTTAATTGGAGCGAGTATAATTCTAAAAGGAACAACTAGCGGAGCTATCACAGATCTTGATGGTAACTATACGCTAAATCTTCCGGGTACAGACCAGCGGGAACTGGTGGTATCCTCCATTGGATATTTATCACAGACTATTTCAGTCAGCGCATCCATGAGTACGCTTAATATCCAGCTCAAACAAGATGCAACCAATCTTGAAGAGGTTGTAATCACCGGATTGGCCTCATCAGTGAAGCGAAGTAATCTTGCTAACGCGGTATCTACGGTGTCGGCGAAAGAACTCACCGGAACTACCACCATCCAAACCACTGATGGTGCTCTTTATGGAAAAGTAGCCGGTGCTACGATCCGATCCAATGGGGGTGCTCCAGGAGGAGGTATTTCGATTCAATTGCGAGGTATTTCGAGTTTGCAAGGCGCCTCACAGCCACTGATTATTGTCGATGGCGTCTATATTAATAACGCATCGCAACGAACTGGTCGCGCCACTGTATCTGGAGCAGGAGCAGCTAGCCAAGATGATGGCGCTAACCGACTGGCTGATATCAATCCTGCAGATATTGAAAATATCGAAGTGCTAAAAGGACCCTCCGCTGCGGCAATCTATGGTACACGTGCTAATGCAGGTGTAATTATCATCACCACTAAAAGGGGTGTAGAAGGCAGAACTACAGTTTCCGTATCTCAAGACGTAGGATTCGCAGAGCCGCTTAGATTACTAGGAGTAGATAACTGGAGTGAGGATAAAATCAATGTGTTCTTTCCTGAAGCCAGAAGATCAGCCGAATTGGAAAGATTCAGATCGGCTGAAGCTACAGGCAACTTCATTGACTATGAAGATTACTTCTACAATAACAGCGCATTATTGCTGAACACCCGAATCAATATATCTGGGGGTAGTGAAAAAACCAAATTCTTCGTCTCAGGTGGTATCACCTCAGAAGATGGTACAATCAAGAATACCGGATTTGACAGATATTCCATCCGAGCCAATATTGATCATAAAATCAGCAATAATATCCGATTGGGAGTTTCTTCAAATTACGTCCGATCAAATACCGAGCGTGGATTTACTGGAAATCAAAACAACTCTGGAGCCAGTATCGGATATAGTCTCGCTTATGTGCCAAATTATTATGATTTGAGAAGAAACGAGGACGGAACTTACCCTCTCAATCCGTACTTCTCAGAAAATCCAGTTTCAGTCACTGACAATGCAGAAAACAGCTCTGAGGTCAATCGATTTATCCAAGCTTTTACATTGGATATTGATCTATTGAAAAGACCTAACAGCTTCTTAAAAGCACAGGTATCAGGTGGATTGGATTTTCTCCAAAACTCTTCACAAGTTTATCTTCCTGAGTTTTTGCAATTTCAGAAAGGATCAGCAAACCCAGGTGATGTCTTGGTAGGAAAGCAGGAGAGTTTCAACACTAACTTCCAAGCTGCTTTGGTATACAACTGGAATTTAGGTAGTGTGAATATGAATTCTCAGGCTGGATTGGTAAGATTGGATTTTGACAATAGTTCCCTATTCAACAGAGGTAGAGGATTGGTACCTGGACAAAGAAATCTTCAGCAGGCTAACGTTCAGGAAATTAATCAGCAGTTTGTCAGTAAAATCCAAGAAGCTGGCATTTTTCTTCAGCAGGAAGCCAATTGGGAAGATAAAATCATAGGAACATTGGGAATCAGATGGGATAAGTCTACGCTTAATGGTGATCCTGATAATTTTTATGCATTCCCAAGAGCAAGTATGGCTATTAACCTAACCAATTTTGACTTTTGGAACAGCTCTGTGGTATCTCAGCTAAAGCCGCGTATCGCTTATGGTGAGACTGCGGGCCCGGTTGGATTTGGCCAAACGTTTACACCGCTTGGAGGAACAAATATTGGCGGACTTCTTGGCTCGACTGTGGCTACCTCCATTGGTAATACGGCCATCCAGCCAGAGACTGCCACTGAATTGGAATTTGGAGTAGATGCAGGTTTCTTTAATAATAGGATAAGCCTTGAGGCTACTTATTATATCAAAAACACACAGAACAACCTCCAGAATCTAACTCTTGCTCCATCTACCGGAGTAAATAGCATTGCAAGTAATGAGGCCGAACTTCAGAATAAAGGTTTGGAATTGGGACTTTCAGGAACAATCGTTGAGAAATCAAATTTCCGTTGGTTTTCACGGATTCTTTACTGGCAGAATGATATCGAAATGACCAAATTGGGTATTCCGCTTTATATAGCAGGTGGTTTTGGTTCAGGTTTGGGTACTTTTCTTTATGCAGAAGGCTATTCTCCTACGACCATTGTTGGTACGCCGGCTGATCCTGCCAACCCAGGTGGATTTACAATCTTGGGTGATGCTCAGCCGGATTTCAACCTTTCATTTACTAACTCATTCAATATTTACAAAGGCATTGAATTTTCGTTTTTGGTAGATTGGAGACAAGGTGGAGACAATATCAACTTGACCTCCTTCTTGAGTGATAGTGGTGGAACTACCAACGGTTGGTTTGGTGATGACAATGGCGACGGAATACCAAATGGTCGTCAACGAGATCCAGCACCTTATAACAATGCCGGAAGATGGGTTCAAGATGCTACTTTTGTCAAAGTGCGGGAAATTGGTCTTTATTACACCGTTCCTAAGACTACGATATCTCAGTGGTTTGGAAATTCCGTCCAAAATGTACGGGTAGGTTCATCGGTCAATAATGCATTTTTGTTTACAAAATATGATGGATACGATCCTGAGACTTCTACGTTTGGAGCTCAGTCGATAGCGAACAACGTGGACATTGCTCCATATCCTACGCCAAGAAGGATCTTCTTTCACTTAACTATCGACTTTTAATCCGCACAATCATGAAAAATATAGCTAAAAACATAGGATTTGCGCTACTGACAGCCGGCTTGCTGTTCAGCTGTAATCCGCTGGATTTTGATGAAATTCAAGATCCAAACAATCCTTCCGTAGCGAGTGTGACAAACAATGCCTCACCGGAACAGATTCAGTTTCTGATCACAGGTCTGGAGTCCAGACATCGTAGTTATGTGACTAATATTTCACAATCCTGGAATACGTTTGGGCGTGAAGTCTGGTATCTAAATGCTTCTGATCCTCGATTTCAAACCGATTGGTTAGGACAAAACGGAAGAATTCCTGACAATTCTTATTTTGGATTTGGGAGTACAGGTGGAGGCTCATGGGCAATACCTTACCAAGCCATCAAGCAGGCAGATGTACTAAAGCAATCCTCTGAAAATACTCAAACTATCACAGCAACTCAGAAAAGTGCAGTAATTGGATTTGCTAAGACTATTCAAGGATATCAGTTTATGATTCCAGCCAACTTTGTATATCAAAATGGAATCCGAATGGATGTCGCAGATCCACTTAATCCAGGTCCGTTTGTACCTTATGCGCAAGCGTTAGATCAGATTAAGACAATCTTGGACGAAGGTTTTCAAGCGTTGGAAAGCTCAGGAACTGGTAATTTCCCGTTCAAATTGAGTAGTGGGTTTAACGGTTTCAATACCATTGCCAGTCTTCAGCAAGTCAATCGTGCGATCACTGCCAGACTAAATGCCTATCGCAAAGATTGGCCAGGTGTCTTGACCGCGCTGAATGGGTCGTTTATGAATCTTACAGGAGATTTGAGCAGAGGACCTGCACATCCTTATGGTGCGGCACCGGATATATTCAATCCACTCTTTTATGTTCCAAATGCAGCTATTAATACCCTCATCGTAGTGCATCCATCTGTATTGGATGATGCGACACCAGGTGATCTTCGGGTAGCAAATAAGTTTCTAAAAAGAACCAACCCATTGACAGTGACCTCAGATGGAAGACCCTTAGTGGGAACACACCAAGATGCCCGCTGGGTCAACAATACAGCTCCAATTACTTTCATCAAAAATGAAGAATTGATTTTGTTGAAAGCGGAAGCTCATGCCAATCTAGATCAAGCTGGTGACGCAGTAACAGCAATCAATATCATCCGAACAGCCGCCGGAATAGGCGTCTATACTGGAGCGACTACTCAGGCAGCTTTGATCAATGAGATCTTATACCAAAGAAGGTATTCACTTTGGGCAGAGCCTTGGGGACACAGATGGATCGATGCACGTCGATACGATCGTTTGAATCAAATTCCTACCAGTTATGATGGCGGTACGATCTTCACTCAATTCCCTCATCCACAAGCAGAACTCAACTGGGATGATTATGTGGGAAATTAATTTTATGATAGTTTGATACAAAAAGGGGAAGCTGAATTAGCTGCCCCTTTTTTATTTTGGAGTAATAATAAAAGCGCTAGCTTTTGGAGTAGAAAGTATCTACTGTCTTGCGATTTCACTCTATTTCTTCCAATTGCAATGTATTCCTACTGGTATACTTTAACAACGCTTATTATAAAAGATTTCAACTGGATCGTATTTGTCATTTTTCCAATTGAGCGTAGAATCCAGCGTTGAGGCTAGGTGAAATCCAGTACTATAGTCAGGATCAAATACACCTTCCTATCAGTATGAATTTATAATTCAAATTCATTGCCTCATTTCAAGTACAGCTTCTGGAGCAGGAAGACAGCTACGATCGATAAGAAACCTCCATAGCTGCCACTGTCAAAAAACTAAAAAAGCCGGGAATCTACTGTAGCGATCCGGCTTTCCTATTAGTGCGACTATTCTCGCGCGCTACTTCTTCAGAAAATCCAGTAAAAGCTTGTTCAATTCATCCCCATGTGTCAGGTTCAGTCCATGAGGGGCATCTTTGATCAGATGATAGGTATTGTCTGCGATTCCTTTGGACGCCTGTTCTCCAGCAGTTTTGTAAGGAACTATATTATCGTCATCCCCGTGAACGATCAATGTAGGCACTTTGACGTTTTTCAGTTCTGTCCTGAAATCCGTCCCAGCCCAAGCCTCCGTCGTCTTGATTGTAGCATTAGGAGACGCTTGGGAGGCTATTGAAAAGTCAAACTTCAAATTTGCTTCAGTCACTCCTACTGCCCCTTTCTTGAAGTTGTAGAAATTTTTATGGAATTCTTTCAAAAATCCAAGCCGATTTGTTTTGAGCGCTCCCAAAATATTATCCAATGCCTCCTGAGGAACTCCTTCAGGATTGTCATCTTTCTGCGCAACGATCGGAATAATCGATGAGATCAAAGCAGCTTTTGAAATCCGATCAGTGCCAAATTCAGTCATATATCTGACCACTTCTCCCCCGCCCATACTGAATCCTACCAAGGTCACATCTTGAAGATCAAGATGGAGAATCAGTTCGTACAAGTCACCTGCTAAAGTAGTGTAATCGTAATCTCCCCATGGCTGCGAGGATTTTCCAAACCCACGTCGATCGTAAGCAATCACACGGAATCCCTCTTCCACCAAAATTCTGAGCTGACTTTCCCAACTCTGATGGCTCAATGGCCAACCATGAATCAAAATGACTGGCTTTCCCTTTCCATAATCCTGATAGAAAATCTCTACAGGCTCTTTTCCTTTACTGTGTTTCAAAAATGGCATATTAGCTGATTTTTAGTAATTGATTAAAAATTGAACTCGGATCGAAAGTATCTTAGCCCATAGTATAAGACTGCAAAAAATGACTTTTTATTGTAAGCATGATCTTCAAATCAGACTTGGAAGTTTAAATTTTCTATTCCTCCAGTTAACTTTTCTCACATTGATTTGGAAAGTTCACGAATTCCACCAGGTATGATTTTCCCTACTTGTTCTAGGTAATTGTCAGGACTGCCTTTTCATTAAAATATCTAAAAAGTTTTTCTAATACCCAATCCTACCTACTTCTTAATTCGGATTGCTTATCCGGGTGAATCCAGCTTCTGGAGAAATAGGATACTAGTGAAGCGATGTATCCTTCGTGCCACTAAATGAGTAGACACTAAATCGCAGAATGAGTATCACTGTTTCCAAAAAAAGTTTCCTGATTCTAAGTCAGGAAAATGCGGCATATAATAGATTTTGTAGCGGCAATTTTTTAAATTAGAAAAACAGGATTCATTAAAACGGACCGCTATTACCCTTCTCAACTTATCTAACAAGCTTTACAGCCCGCTAACCAGCAGAAATCAGTTTACTACTAGGATTGACGATAGTCACATTATGGATTAATCTTTGCTAAATTCTACTGATTCATCATCAGCAAAATTTAAAATACCAAGTATCTTTTTATCTATGAAAAAACCTCCTCTGATACAACTTGCCGTTACTTTCGTACTTTTTTCGGCGGGCGCTCTAGCTTCGCAAGCATATATGCCAGAATTGAAAAAGCAATTAAAAGACACCTACTCTACTTTAACCAGTGAGCCGGAACCAGCGATTGAGTTAGAGAAATCCCAGCTTATCAACTTAGAAATACTCGCTCCAAATCCCACTCCTCCTATACCTGAACGGGTGATCACCAGAGAATATGACAATCACCTGTATGCTGGAGAAAATAATGGATTCGGTTTAATTGAAGATGAAAATCATTTTAAAAAACTTGTCGAGGAGCAAAAGTTGGTGATTGTTACCAAGGGAGCTGGATATGAAACTATGGCGCTCACCCATAGCCATCCATACATTACGCTACACTCAAAAATAGTCCTCGAAGAATTAGGCCAAGCCTATCAAAAACTAAGCAGTGTGGGAAGTTTTTTTACGCTTTCATCAATTACCCGAACTCCCCAACAGCAAAAAAGCTTGAGAAAGAGAAATAAAAATGCAACTTCTGGTATCAGCTCCCATTCTTATGGAGTCTCATTTGATATCTCTTACATTAGATTTAATGGAAAGAAAGGCTCCAATAGAGCTGCTCAGAAAAATCTTGAAAAGATTCTGAATAACTTTCAAGATTCTAACAAAATTTTCTTCCTAAAAGAAAGAAGACAGAGCTGTTACCATATTACAGTCAAGTAATCGCTTGAGTACGTAGAAAAGTGTTTAAAGTCTCAATGATTAATTATAAAACTATATATTAAGTAAAAAATAACTGAAACCATTGTAATTGTATCTAGGATGGTGCCCCTTGGTAGTCCCTCCCTGCATTCATGCAGCTACATATACGCTTGTAAGCTTATGAAACTTTATTGCCTTTCCAGACCTTTTTAATGTAGCTAATACACAGATTAAACCATGAGCAGAGGATTTGTAAAGGAAGATGATCAGGAAGAAACTCCCCTAGTACCACCAAGAGCGGAGGTGCCAAATGGGGTTACTAATTATGTCACTCCATTTGGAATGGAAGAATTGCGCACCGAGAAACAAGCGCTGATCAATGAAAAGGGGGCTATAGAAGCTGTCACTGAACAGGAAAAACGCATTGCTTCAAATTTTATCCAAGCGAAAATCTATCTATTGGAAGATCGAATTGCTACTGCCAAGATCGTAGACCTTAGCGAACAGCCTTTAGGTGAAATACGATTTGGAGCAACCGTAAAACTGAAAATTGGAAATAGCTCAAAATTTCAAACCTATCAGCTTGTGGGCGTGGACGAAGCAGATATCGCAAAAAGTAAACTCTCCTTTGTCTCTCCCATTGCCAAGATACTGATCGGTAAAAAAGTCGGAGAACAGGCGATCTTAAAGTTGGCTAAAGAGGTAAGAATTTTTGAAGTGATGGGGATTAAGTATTGACCAAGTAGAAATAGGGAAAGGACAGTGACGAAAGGACGGAAATCAGATTTGAGACATACATCATATTTTTTAAGAAAATCTTCACATAAAAATTTTTAGTGTTGGAAACTAATTTTGGGGAGGCCAATCAATCCAGACCTTTGTGAAACCTTTGATTCCTTTACGGTCAAAAAAACCAGGCCAGTCCAGCTTCTGAAGAAGCTGGAAAATTGCGGACTTTACGAAACCCCAGCAAACTTTGTGGTTAATAAACAATGAATCCACAATTGATCTCCCAATCATACCTTCAAAATAGGCTTTTTACTCTACTTTTGCCTCTTCAATAAAACTGCCCTACGAATGTCTATTGCCAGCAAATACGATCCAATTGCAACCGAAACCAAATGGTACGACTACTGGATGGCCCACAAGCTTTTTTCTTCCAAAGTAGATCACAGCAAAGAGCCTTATACCATCGTAATTCCTCCACCAAATGTCACCGGAGTCCTGCATATGGGCCATATGCTGAACAATACCATTCAGGACGTATTGATCCGCCGGGCAAGAATGCAAGGGAAAAATGCCTGCTGGGTACCGGGAACAGATCATGCTTCCATTGCTACAGAGACCAAAGTAGTCAATATGCTCAAGGATCAAGGAATTGACAAGAAATCCCTGACTCGTGAAGAATTTCTTGCGCATGCCTGGGAATGGAAGGAAAAATACGGTGGAATCATCCTCGAGCAATTGAAGAAAATCGGTGCTTCCTGCGATTGGGATCGGACAGCATTCACAATGGATCCGGGCCTAAGCAAAGCCGTGATCGATGTTTTCGTAGATCTGCACCAAAAAGGGAAAATCTACCGAGGCATCCGAATGGTCAATTGGGATCCGCAGGGGAAAACTGCGCTTTCTGACGATGAGGTAATCACGAAAGAGATTCAATCAAAACTCTACTACATCAAGTATAAAATCGAAGGTTCGGAAGATCAGTTCCTGACCATCGCTACTACCCGTCCGGAGACGATCATGGCCGATTCGGCGATCTGCGTTAATCCAAATGATCCTCGATTCACAGACCTAAAAGGAAAAAGAGCCATTATTCCTTTGATCAATCGATCCGTTCCCATCATTGAAGATGAGTACGTGGATATGGAATTCGGAACAGGTTGCTTAAAAGTAACTCCCGCACATGATATCAATGATTATGAACTTGGAATCAAGCACAAACTTGAAGTGATCGACATTCTAAACGATGACGGAACGCTTAATGAAAAGGCGCAAATCCTTGTTGGTGAAGATCGATTTGTAGCGCGAAAGATGATTGCAAAGCGACTCAAAGAAGCCGAACAGTTAGAGAAAGTCGAAGAGTACAAATCCAATGTTGGACATTCCGAGCGGACAGACGCAGTCATCGAACCGAAGCTTTCCCTACAGTGGTTCCTCAAAATGGAGGACATCACCAAGCCAGCTTTGACTTCGGTAATGGAAGATGTGATTCAACTTTATCCCCCGAAGTTCAAAAACATGTATCGGTCTTGGATGGAAAATGTCCGTGACTGGTGTATTTCCCGCCAACTCTGGTGGGGACATCAGATTCCGGCCTACTACCTTCCGAATGGAGAATATGTAGTGGCCAAATCCAAAGAAGAAGCTTTGGTGCTAGCCAATGAAAAATTTGGGATGAGCTACTCAGCATCAGATTTGACCCAAGATGAAGATGTCTTGGATACTTGGTTTAGCTCTTGGCTTTGGCCGATTTCAGTATTTGACACAGAGGTATTTTCCACCGGAAAGCAAAATGAGGAGCTGAACTATTACTACCCAACAAATGACTTGGTGACCGCTCCGGAGATCTTATTCTTCTGGGTGGCTCGAATGATCATTGCGGGCTATGAATACACAGGCGAAAAGCCTTTTAAGAATGTCTATCTGACAGGAATCGTGCGAGACAAACAGGGTCGAAAAATGTCCAAATCCTTGGGAAACTCCCCGGACCCGCTGGATCTGATCACTCAATATGGTGCGGATGGAGTCCGTACGGGTATGCTTTTCTCCTCCCCTGCCGGAAATGATCTACCGTATGACGACAAGCTGGTCGAGCAAGGAAGGAACTTTGCAAATAAAATCTGGAATGCCTTCCGACTGGTTCAAGGTTGGGAAATCGATCCAAATCTAGCTGGTTCGGTAAATGAATCCAGCATCGCATGGTTTGAAAGTAGATTCAACCAGGCTTTGGTCGAGATCAATGCTGACTTCGATAAATTTCGAATTTCTGATGCCTTGATGACTACTTACAAATTGATTTGGGGAGACTTCTGCGCTTGGTATCTGGAGATGATCAAGCCGGAATATCAGCATCCAATCGATCAAGCAACTTATGATCGCACAATCGGATTATTTGAAGATATTCTTCGAATTCTTCATCCATTTATGCCCTTTATTTCAGAAGAAATCTGGCATTTGATCAAGGAGCGTTCCGTGGAAGAATCGTTGATTTTGGCTTCTTGGCCAGAAGAAAAGAAGTTTGATACGAAAATCATCGAAGAAGCAAGTCAGGTTTTTGAGGTGGTTTCCCAAGTCCGGAATTTCCGAGCTTCGAAAGGGATGCCTCCTAAGGATTCGCTTGACTTGACTATCAACGCTAAAAATGAAGCGCTTTATACGCGATTCGAATCGGTACTGACCAAGTTGGCCAACCTGTCATCTTTCAGTTTTGGAACTGCAGTAGAAAATGCGATGAGCTTCGTGGTAAAGGCTGACGAATGCTTTATCCCTGCCGGTGACTTGGTGAATCTGGAAGAGGAAAAAGAAAATCTTCGCAAGGAATTAGAATACACGAGAGGGTTTTTGAACTCCGTAATGAAGAAGCTTAGCAATGAGCGATTTGTGGCCGGTGCCCCTCCACAGGTCATCGAAATGGAGCGAAAAAAGCAGACTGATGCTGAAGCCAAAATGAAGACTTTGGAAGATAGCTTGGCGAAGCTTTAAGAGGGTAGTTGCCAGCTATAAGTGATTACAAGTATAAAATTTTTTCATTCTTAATCACTGCTCGGGAATCTTGAAACCTCATCTTCCGCTTGGGTATCGATAGGTTCGAATTATACTAAAATACCAGCCCAAACAGAAAGAAACCTCCTTACTATACGGTTAGGAGGTTTTTTTATTTATGTTCTTTATACTGATTAAACGAGCTGAGAATTCTAAGCTCATTCTTGAAAACAAGACGATGTCATACTCGTATTGACGAGGTAAAGTCCAAAAAACTTTTAGTCAACCATTTTTCTTCCATACTGATTTTTGCCCAGTCGCCTTTTATAGTCGAAATGAATACTTCTTCGGATTTCATCAGATTATCAACGACAGCGAATCCAGTACCTGGACCACTTCTTACACGAAGTACATTGGCATTCACGGTAGCTCTTTGCACATCTGTAGTGAATTTTCCATAAACCCAGTGCGGTTGACTATTTGAGATTTTGATCCAACCGCTAGATTCCGCGTACACTCTCAGTATTGCCCCCAATTGTACAGCTTCCCTATCCGAAGCTTTGGCAGATGATCCATCCGGCAAGATCCGAATATTAAGTGAACTGGCAGTGACAGCGACGTACTTTTCAATACCTACGGACAATTGCGGAATTAGAGTTCCCCGCATTTGCTGCTCTACCATTGGGAGAAAATTTCTCATGCAATCATCCACTGAATTTCCACCAAAGAAATTCGTTCCCGGACAAGATTTATTCCCTCCAATACCATTATTCCTTTTGCCGGTACTCAACTCAAACCAGTGGTGATAAATAATACTGAAAGTATTCACCGGTAGTCTGAATTTATCACAAAGTGCTGCGGTCATTTGAATAATTGCGAGGCGATGGGCATTGGTCATGATGTCTCCATCAATGTCAAAATTACCCAAATGCTCTATACAAATGGAATCTCGATTTGCCCCAAATATACAGGCGGGAGTCGATTCCAGTGATCTTCCAGTCACAACCGTACCATCTGGAAAACTGGTAAAATGCTGCCCAATATCACTCCAGCCATTGTTTCTGACATGATGATTTTTCATTGCCAGCTGCCTTTCAAAATGATTACTCCCATTGAAATGTGTATAGTTTGGACTCCAAGTATGATGCTGCTGCACTGTAAGAATGGTACGTGCAATACGCTGAGACAGGATCCAAGAACCAAATTCAGCTATGGTCATTTTCACAAAGCCATATTTACTTTCCATAAGAATTGAGGTTAAATTTAAAAACAGCTATTAAAAAAGTATTGATTCAAGATAATTATAAATGCCTAATCATTGACAGTAAATGGATTCTAAATTTTAATTGTAATCCAGATAGATACCTTTGAGAACAGGCGTATTAAGTATAATGCGTATTCGCTCTTCTACACATTTTGATATAAGGCAAAATCATGATTCAAAATCAGATTAAATTCCTCGTTTTTATAAGGGGTAAAAGCCTGTAAAAAAAATATCAGTAGGGGATTTAGGAAACATATCAATACTAAATCTGGCAACATATAAGATTGCGGATACCCATTCTAAGCATTGCATTTGAGATCATCCAAACTTCTGGTTATTTTATTTACTCAGATCCCGAATTTTAATCTCCTTGAAAAGTACTCCCTGTCCTTCACTTTGTAAACCGATATAACCGGAATTCAGTGGTTTACCATCTACTTTAAAATCAGGATCAAACCGATTGGCTACTCCTCCACCGATTTGGGGTAAAGCGTAAGTCAAAACGGTATCTCCATTCACCAAATGATGCACTATGGAATCTCCAAAAACAATTAAATCTGCTCTGATCCACTCATCCCATTTGAAAGTGGGTGAACTCGATTCGATGCAATGTCTTGGATCAATTTTTCCTTCGAAAACCACATCAGTTCCCGGTGAACACATATTGCCTGTAGGCCTTGCCACCCCTTCCTTCTCCTGTGCCAGCATTTGATATTCTACAGAAATAGGCCAATCTTGCTCCAATAATATACTTTCTGGCGATTGGGAATGAAACATCACCCCGCTATTCCGATAGGTGTAGATTGGTGCATCAGCTAGCCATTGGTCGGTAAACCGATATTCCCAAGTCAGATGAAAGGATGAAAATGCTTGCTCATAAAACAGGTGTCCATAGCGATTATCAAAAGTCTCATAGTCGGAATAATTGACTTCTAAAATCCCGGCACTTGCACGAAAGGTATTTGCATAGTTTTCACCGGACGGATGATGGTGGATTTTTGGAATCCAACCTGACAGGTCTTCTCCATTGAAGAGTAGTTGCCATTCGGACTTTTCCTGATTTTCTATGGAAATTTTTTCGCTTTTCTTTGCTATGAAGGCAAAAAGTAACAGCACTGGGGCAAGCGCTATAAAAATTAAATAGTTCAACTTTTCCATAATGAGATAAATTTGGTCACTCAATATGAAAAATATTTAGGGAAAAATTTACCTGCCTAAAATTATCAATTCAGAAGATACACTGATTAAAAACATGCTTTGGAGCACAGGTTCCTTAATGATGATCATCCCGATAGATGTAGCGATAACAGTCAACTATACAGCACACTTAATGCTTCCAATCATAGCCATCAATTTGCTCTAGACAAGCTTTAAGCAATGCAATTGAATCTTCAATATCCTGCTTATGCGCCATTTCGATCACTTGATGAAGATTACGTGTCGGAATTGAAATAGCTCCGGCAATGGACCCTTGCTTACCCATACGCTGTACACCCGCTGTATCTGTACCTCCGGCTGTTAGAATTTCAGGTTGCCAAGTGATCTTTTCTTTGATGGCAGTCTGTTTCATGAACTCCACCATACGGTAATCACAGATCGTCATCGCATCCATGATTTTGATGGCAGTACCTTTACCAAGTTCAGTTACTTTCTCATGCGCCTGGGCTCCGGGGACATCAAAAGCGATTGTAGTATCTAAGGCAATTCCAAAATCTGGATTAATGCTATGTGCCGCAACGTTTGCTCCTCGAAGTCCTACTTCCTCTTGAACCGTAAAGGTTGCATAAACATCGTAAGCGGGGTTATTCAATTGCTTTAGTGTCTCGATGAGGATAAACACTGCTACACGATTATCAATTGATTTACAATTCACACAATCTCCCATCTCGATCAATTCCCGATCCCGAGTCACTGGATCTCCAATCGTAATCCATTTTACCACCTCTTCTTTAGACATTCCCAAGTCTATGAAGAAGTCAGTGGTCTTTGGAAGTTTTGTTCGCTCTTCGGCAGACATTACGTGAATTGGTTTACTTCCCATCACACCCACCAGATCTTTTTTGCCATGCACGATAACCCGCTGAGCAGTCAGCGTTTTGGGATCAAATCCTCCCAGCGTATGGAATCTCAAAAAACCATTTTCATCGATATGAGTCACGATAAACCCGATTTCATCCATGTGGGCGGCAATCATGACACGTTTCCCATCCGGATTTCGCACACCCTTTTTGATTGCAATCACATTCCCAAGATTATCCACTTTTACCTCATCCACAAGTGGAGTCACTTGATTGATGACGAAATCCCGAACTCGCTTTTCAAATCCCGGAGGTCCGGCGATTTCACAGATTTGCTTCAAAAGAGGGACATTGATAGACATATTGGATTTATGATTTAAGTGATACGATGTATGACATGGTAAATTTTATAGGCTATTATTACCACTAAGTGATTGAACTCATTCAACCCTTCCATAAAAGGAAAGCTGTGGATAGAAATTTTACCGTTTTGAAGATTAATTAATAGGCTCTGACGGTCTTACCTTCCATAAAGTTGACAAAGGATTTATTTACCACCACAGTACCCCCTTCTGTCGGGTAATCCCCGGTAAAATACCAGTCTCCCGTATGGTTTGGGATACATTTTTTCAAATTTTCGACTGTTTGAAAAATTACCTGTACTTCTGCCTTGATGTTAGCTGAGGTAACGATTTGTGAAATTTTATTTGAAATTTCATCAGGAGTAAACTGACTATACACTCCCTTCACAAAATTTTCTTTCCCCTCCAAAGAAGAGGCAGCCTCCTCATATACCTGATCCAGGACATTATCCATTTTTTGCTCTTTGAGCAAAGCTAGTGCAGCGCGGAATGCTATGAATTCCTTCATTTTAGACATGTCGATCCCATAACAATCAGGATATCGGATTTGCGGAGCAGAGGAGACAATGATGATTCGTTTCGGATTTAATTTATCTAGCGTAGTCAATATACTTTTTTCCAAGGTAGTTCCTCTAACGATACTGTCATCGATCACGACTACTGTATCGATACCAGGTTTGATCACTTCATAAGTAGTATCATAAATATTAGCGACCATCGTATCACGATCATCATCATTGGTAATGAAAGTTCGAAGCTTTACATCTTTACTGACCAGCTTTTCTACTCTTGGACGGAAATTCAGCAAGTCTTCCAAATTACCCAAATGAGGCTTCCCTTCTATAAAAACCTCTCGTCGTTTTGCAGAAAGGTAATCCTCCAAACCCTCGACCATACCTAGAAATGCTGTTTCAGCAGTATTCGGAATGTAGGAAAAAACGGTATTTTTCAAATCAAAATCAATAGCTTTTAAGATTTGAGGTATCAGTGCCCTACCAAGATTTTTTCGCTCTTGGTAGATATCTGGATCTGTTCCTCTGGAAAAATAAATTCGCTCAAAGCTGCAGGACTTTTTCTCCCGAGCAGGCATGATTTCTTCTTCCGAGTAAGAACCATCCTTATTTACCACCAAGGCATGCCCTGGCTTGATTTCCTTGATTTCTTTGAAATTGATATCGAATGCAGATTTGATTGCAGGCTTTTCGGACGCTACTACGATTACTTCGTCATCTGCGTAATAATAAGCTGGTCGGATTCCAGATGGATCTCTCACCACGAAGGCCGAACCGTTTCCGATTACACCAGCCATCGCATAGCCACCATCAAAATCACGACAAGACCTTCTTAAGATCCGAGCTACATCCAGTTCATCTTCGATGACATGAGTGATCTGTTCATTTGAAAATTTATGCTTGTATTTGTCGAAGATTCGTTGGTTCTCCTCATCCAAAAAGTGTCCTATTTTTTCCATTACGGTTACCGTATCAGTTTTTTCTTTCGGATGCTGGCCGAGTTCCACCAATCTTGAAAACAAATCCTCCACGTTGGTCATATTGAAATTCCCAGCCATGACAAGATTTCGACTTCTCCAGTTGTTTTGCTTTAAAAAAGGATGGCAAGTTTCAATGGAGTTTTCACCATGTGTTCCATAACGTAGATGTCCCAGCCACACTTCGCCGGTAAATGCAATATTTTCTTTAAGCCATTCTCCATCCGTAAGCGCATCATGACCACCAAGCTTCTTAGCCTTTTTAAATTTTTTATTGATTTTATCAAAAATATAATTGACTGCGGAAGGCTCGACGGATCTGTATCGGCTGATGTATCGAGTACCGGGTTTTGTATTTATTTTGATGTTGGCAACTCCGGCTCCGTCCTGACCTCGATTGATTTGTTTCTGCATTAGCACGTAGAGCCTTGAAGAGGCAAAAGCTGCAGTCCCGTATTTGTCAATGTAGTATTGAACGGGTTTTCGCAGCCTTATCATTGCTATGCCACACTCGTGTTTGATTGCGTCACTCATGGAGTCAGGAGAAATATGGTTTGGTAACACAAAGTTAATTGAATTAAAAGAAAATCTGGTTTAAAAAAGTTCTTATCCCTTCACTAAGTTTTCTGATGTGATGTGAGCCTTGATTTATGTCAATACTTGAAATTTGGCGGGATTTAAGAGAAATTAAGATCAAAACGCGGAGGTTCTCCCCAGCAGTTCCACACTGAAAATATAAAAAAAGCCCCTATCTCGCTCAAATTGGAATGGCACAAAGATCGCAATTAAGCAATTGTCGACGGTAATAGCCCTAGGCACCAAATCCAGAGTCAATTAGCTAACAAACTAAGCCAATTAAAATCATGAAAAAGTCAATTTTAATGTCCGCATTACTTATCGCAGGATTAGCAACAACAAGTCCAAGAATCACTGCCGCTACGCTTCCTTCTGCACTAGAGCAAAGCCAGCAGGAAAATGTAAAGATCGATGCTGAAAAACTACCTGAAGCAGTAAAAAATTCAATTTCTGCAGATGAATCAGTTGTAACACTGTCGATCGCTGAAGCTTGGCAAATGCCAGTTCCAGAAGGTAAGTTTCACTTCAAAATTGTTTTTGACAATGGAACAGAAGAGAAGCTGAGCAAAACTTACGATGAAGCTGGAAAAGAGATCATCGAATAGCGTTTAAAAATAACTCTTACAAAGCACCGGATTCTTATCTGGTGCTTTTTTTGTACTCTTACACCAAATTCGAGTTTTGATGAAACAAATACTATTGGTTGAAGACGATCTTACTTATTCACGAATCGTTAAGACTTTTTTAGAAAAAAATGATTTTTCGGTTAAGACCTGTATCAAGGTTAAAGATGCGCAGCAACTTTTATTGAATCAGACTTTTGATCTGATCATTGCCGATTTTAGATTGCCAGATGGAACCGGGATGGAGCTGTTGCAATGGTCAAAAACTAAATTCCCGAATACACATGTGATTCTCATTACCCATTATTCCGATATAAGAATTGCTATCAAGGCCATGAAACTGGGGGCTTTCGAATACATCACCAAACCGATCAATCCCGATGAACTTCTAGCGACCGTTCGAGAATCCATAGCACAACCTAAAGCTACCAGTGATTCTGATTCAATTACGAGAGAATCAAAGTCCAGCTCAATTCCAAAACCACCGTCTTTTTCCTATGTGGTTGGAAATTCGCCTATTGCAGAAAAACTAGAAAATCATATCAAACTCGTCGCACCCACTGACTTCAGTATTTTAGTATTGGGTGAGACAGGTACTGGAAAAGAATTTATTTCCAAACGAATTCATGAATTTTCATCCAGAAGTTCGGGACCTTTTATAGCGATTGATTGCGGTGCGCTACCTAAAGAACTCGCCGGAAGTGAACTTTTCGGACATGTCAAAGGGGCTTTTACGGGAGCATTGGATAATAAAATAGGACATTTCGAACGGGCAAATGGGGGGACGATCTTTCTGGATGAGATTGGGAATCTTAGCTATGAAGTACAGATTCAGCTACTGCGAGCCATTCAAGAGCGAACGATTCGGAAGATAGGAGGAAGCAAGGAGCAGGATATTGATGTGAGAATTATCGCTGCAACCAATGAAAATCTGATCCAACAATCAGGAAATGGACAATTTCGAGAAGATTTGTACCATCGTCTTAACGAATTCACCTTGCAGGCTATCCCACTTCGCGATAGGATGGGTGACTTGGAAAACTTCTCCACACAATTTCTTGAAGAAAGTAATCATCGCCTTAACAAGCATATCAAAGGCTTTACCAGTGAGGTGTGGGAGATTTTCTTAGGATATGACTGGCCGGGAAACCTCCGTGAATTGAAGAACATCATCAAACGATCCGTTCTGCTCTGCAACGAGACTTTGATATCCAAAGAGTCTTTACCGCAAGAACTTCAAAATCCTGAGAATCTTATCGCAAGCCAAATAAAATCAAATCCCTACTTAGATGACAGTAGTGTTCCTACTGCCACGAATTACAAACGTCAGTGGGTCGAACAAGAAAAAGAACTGATTCAGAAGGTATTGAATGACACAAAATTCAATAAATCAAAAGCTGCCAGAATATTGAAGATGGATCGAAAAACACTCTATAGTAAACTGGAGAAATATGGCTTGAGCTAATCTTTTGACGCATCAATTACAGAAAGATGAACGGAGAGTTGATCCAGCAGCGAATTTACCTCAAGATCAAGTTTGTCCAGAAGCTTGGCTAGCCCATTCTGATTTTTCATTTTCAGATTCGTTTCTATTTTTTTGGCAATCCTATCAGTAGGACTTTTAATTTGCCCAAGTCGGCTGGCGAGTTGATGGCAAACCTCTAAAATGCTGGAAGAATCTCCAGATTTGAATGACTCTTTAAGTCCATTAAGATCGAGACGAGTTTGAAAGATCAATTCCTCCAAAATATCCTGTAAAATCTGCTCATCCCCCATACAAAACTTTCTTAGATCAGTCAATTCATATGCCTCGTCCCTAATTGAGAGCTTGATTGAATCAGTCTTTACCTCCTGCAACGAAGCTTCCGGGAAAAAATTAGCTAAAGTTTCGATCAGTACACTTTCCTTAAAAGGCTTAAACAATATTTCATCAAAACCAGCAGTACTTAGATTATCTCGCTCCTCCAAAAACACATTAGCCGTCATCGCTACTATTGGAGTTTCGTCGAAGCGTGTTGTAGCACGGAGTTGCTTGACTACATCAAATCCAGAGAACTCAGGCATCTGTATATCAATAACTGCCAAATCAAAATCCTCGGCTACAAAATCGTCTCGGAATTCAATTCCTCCATGGTAACAGGTGCATTTCGCACCAAAATAGGATAACATGGTCTTTAAATAACGTAACCCAACCGCATCATCATCCACCAAAAGAATTTGTTTTCCTGCAAGATTTAAGCGTTGCTGCGGCTTCAATTCAGTCTCCAGAATTTCTTTCGAAATTTTCATTGGGAGTTTTAAGCTCATGGTAGTCCCCAGATTCTCAGTACTTTCGGCTGCTATTGATCCCTCCATCAAATTCACCAACCGCTGAACTATTGCCAAACCTAAACCTGTCCCTCCATACCTTCTGGAAATAGAGGTGTCTGCCTGATCAAATTCTTCAAAGACATGCTGAAGCACTTCTGGACTCATCCCTATTCCGGTGTCCATAATTTCTACAGTCAGAACATTTTCTCCCCACTTCACTAAGACCAATATTTTCCCCTCAGCGGTAAATTTGAATGAATTACTTAATAGATTATTGAGAATTTGCTTAAGTCTCAACTGGTCGCCCAGTAGAAACTGTCCCGAAGGTAAATCCATTTCCCACTCAAAGTCAAGGTGTTTTTCCATTGCTTTCAATTCAAAGAAATTTTGAATTGAACCGAATAACAAGTCTGGATCAAAAGCGCTTTCTTCCAGTTTCAATTTGCCTGCCTCAAGTTTTGAAAAATCAAGAACCTCGTCCACAATCTCCATCAAGGTATCTGAGGCAAAACCGATCATTCGTAAATAGGCTTGCTGCTGCTCATCGAGCTTAGATTTCTCCATTACCGCATGGTAACCTTGAATGACATGCAGCGGATTTCGAATCTCATGACTCATATTAGCCAAAAACTCCTGTTTTGACCGAGCCAGTTCTTCGGATTTACGCTGTGAAACCAAGAGGCTTTCTTGATATTTTTTATTCAATTTGATTTCTTTGAGAATGGAAATAATCATCAAGGAAATCCCAAAAATTCCAGAAACGACAATTACGATCAGAAATAAAGTAACATCATAACTCAGCCCGTAGGCAGATTGGTGTTGTGAGTTGGATTCACGCAAGGCGCTCCGCTGGAGAATCCCTACCAGATTCTGAATGGTGCTGATCATCTCTACCTGCTTCAACGATAGATCAGCTTCCATAGTAGCCAGTGTTTGACGCTGAGAAGACTCTTCCAAGTAGATTCGTCTAATTACTCCCCGAATATTTAAGAGGATATTATCTAGTGTTTGTGGAGTACTCAGGTTAATGCTTCGACTATTTTGATTCTGTAGTTCACGGAGGTTAGGTATCAGTTTATCCTTTAGTAGAGTAGAATCCCCAATTCGTAATTCCTGTTTTGGTACTCTGTCCTTATTCACCTCATCGATTAGATAAGCTTTTGGTTTAAACTTTTGAAGCGATTCAAATTCCTGATTTGAAGCTCGTCGCTTAATTCCAAGGTCTACTTTCCGAAGTGCTTCCTGAGTGAAATTGCGACTTATGAGATTTTTTTTTACCTCGTACAGTTCGAGGTAACCATTTATCAAAGTAACAAGATTGATTCGGATACTTTTGATGTTCATCTGCTCAAGAGAATCCACAGCAAGTTGATTTAACCGATCCAGCTTCGCTTTCAATGATAATATCGTTGAGTCTTGAATTCTGATATCGCCATCTGCACCTGCTTGACTTACCTGGGTGATTTGGATGAATTCAGCTTGAAGTTCATTAAGTATATTTAACTTTTCGTTTGGCTGAGCCAGCTCATCCATAGTGGCCAGCAGACGATTTAGGGTATAGTAGGTCAGGCCAGCTATCCCTATCAAAAAGGTTGCGGCAAAGAAAAAACCTAACACGACTTTATTTGCAGTATTCACTAAGGGAGCTAATTTCTTCATTTGTATCTACACTAATCCCAAGAATTATTCCAAAAGCTTAGAACTTGAGCAACGTATATCCCTGAGGGACATAAGTAGTAAGCGTAGTCAATGCAGAATGAGCGATTTTGACACCCGGCCAGAGATCACTCTTGGTGAGATTTCTTGCGATCATTGATTGTCCACAAACAAAAATCTCCACGTCTGCCTCTTGAAGTGCTTCATATACTTTCAGGTTTGGATTGTCCACTTTACTTCGCTCTTGAAATTCAGCATCATTCAAAAGCGTGAATATCGCTCCGCCGTGAATGACCACTTTCACTTGAAGACGTTCTTTTGGTACGCCTACTAATCCATGTAGATTCATCAATCGAGCAATATTATCTACCCAGCGGCTAATTTCCTCTTGGTTATCAGCCCCTGTGGTCATATCAATGATAATCTTATATTCCAGGGAAGGATCGGGCCTTTCTACCGCATCTTTAATTTCATAGATTCCTCCAAATCCTTTGACGATCGGAAATTGGGCAGTTTGAGCAAAACTGAAATGTGTGGAAAATAATAAAATGACGAAAAGGCCAAGCGTACTAGTAAGTTTCATAGATCAAGAATTAGAATGAAAAAGTAAGAAAAAACTTTCGATCCCAAGAGCCACTAATCAAAAAAGTACTGATCAGCCTTTTACCTATAGAGCGGAGCAAACGAATTTATTTTCTAGTTCAGGCGATCAATCTATGTCTTTTACCAAACCTTTTTTTTCTAGGATCAAAAGGACCCAGAATTCTTCATATTCTTTGCAAAAACTTCTTATCCGCTAAAAATTTAAGAATCCGACCTTTACAGGGCTTAAATAGCAATTTAGAAAATTAGGAATTGGATCCACCCATAGCTATTGATTTCGTTCTTTGAGGGCTGACTGACAAAAAACCAAAACAAGGCACTCCATAGCGATGAACTCAATCGATGTTACTTGCCATTAAAAGTTCTTCATTTTTCTTTACCTAACCTTTGAGACCTTTACGAATAAAAAAAGCTCTGAATAAGTTCAGAGCTTTCTGTGCGCGCGAGAAGATTCGAACTTCCACACTACTTAAAGCACCAGCCCCTCAAGCTGGCGTGTCTACCAGTTTCACCACGTGCGCAGTTTGTTGGTCTGCAAAAGTATCATTCGAGTTCAACTGATGCAAACATGTTTAGAACCTTTTCGGATTATTTTCAGGAATAAACCTTCTTTTCTGCCGAAAGCAAAGTATTGTAAAGCAAAGAAGCGATCGTCATGGGTCCTACTCCACCCGGAACTGGCGTAATAGCCGAGGCTTTTTCTGCCACTTCGTCAAACTTCACATCCCCGATCAATCTAAACCCAGATGCCTTGGAAGCATCCTTTACGCGGTGGATTCCTACATCGATCACTACAGCGCCCACCTTGACCATATCAGCAGTCACAAACTCAGGCTTGCCCAAAGCCACGATCAAAATATCGGCTGTCCGAGCTATTTCCTCTAGATTCTTGGTTCTGCTATGCGTCAAGGTAACTGTCGCATTTCCCGGATAGCCATTTCTGGCCATCAGGATACTCATCGGACTACCCACAATATGGCTTCTTCCGATTACGACGCAGTGTTTACCGGAAGTTTCGATCTGGTAGCGCTTCAATAACTCTATGATTCCAAAAGGAGTGGCAGACACATAAGCGGGCCAATCCAAAGCCATCCGGCCAACATTTACTGGCGTAAATCCATCCACATCTTTTTCCGGCTTGATCTTACTGGTAACTTTCTCCACAGAAATATGCTTGGGAAGCGGAAGCTGCACAATCAATCCATCGATCTTAGCATCCTGATTGATCTCTTCAATCTTTCGAAGCAATTCTTCCTCAGATACGGTCTCATCGAGCCTAATCAAAGTTGACTCAAATCCTACATACTCGCAGGCCTTTACCTTAGCTCCCACGTAAGTCTGACTTGCTCCATCATATCCCACCAGAATTGCCGCTAAATGAGGGGTCTTTCCACCTTCCGCTTTGATTTGCTCCACTCGAGTTTTTATTTCTTCTTTGATTTCAGCTGATGTTTTTTTTCCGTCGATTAAGATCATTTGATTTACGATTTGGGATTTACGAGTTACGAGTTCAATAGGAACTCCAATCGCTGCTTGAAGAATTAAAACATCTAAATTCCAACCTTTGATTTACGGTATAGGATTTGGGATTTACAAGGTCCTTGGATATAAAATCATTAGTTTGAGAATTAAGAGTTAGAAGATCTTGCTGTCTTTAAGCTAGAAACAATAATTGCTACTAGTTCATCTGCTTCTTTAATTAATCGAGCGATTTCGGGAGATAACTCCAAATTGGTATTTATTTCCCCTATCACTTCAAGAAAGAATTGACTTTCGTCGGCTTCTTCTTCTACAATTTTTAATTTGTTAATAAAATCAGCTTTTGATTTGGCTCTTCCGACTGCTCTGTAATTAGCTGCAACGGAACTAGAACTTCTGATCACCTGATTTACGTAACTATTATATTCTCTAGAGTGAGGTAATTTCGAACACAAATGCCAAACATCAATTGCAAACTGCTTTGTCCTTCTGATCATTTCCTGTTTCATATTGCAATTCCTTTATACAATTATCATAAGAAAATGTCCCTATTTAAAATTAGGAGCAAAAGGCAATTGAAACCCATAAGTCACAATTCATATTTAAGAAATTAAACTTGAAATTAAATTTATAAAACAAAGCCTACTTATTATAAAATGAGGCCTAAAGTTCATTTCAACCTCGTAAATCGTCCTTCGTAAATCATAAATAAAACTAGTCCAGCTTCAACACCGCCATAAATGCCTCTTGGGGAACTTCTACGTTTCCAACTTGTCGCATCCGCTTCTTGCCTTTTTTCTGCTTCTCGAGGAGTTTCCGCTTTCGGGAGATATCCCCACCGTAGCACTTCGCCAACACGTTTTTACGCATTGCCTTTACAGTCTCACGCGCGATTATTTTTTGCCCGATCGCAGCTTGGATTGCAATCTCAAACATCTGACGAGGAACTAATTCTTTCAGCTTTTCACAGAGTCTTCTACCCCAATCGTAAGCCTTGTCTCGATGAACTACCGCTGACAAAGCATCCACAGGCTCGCCATTAAGCATCACATCCAATCGCACCATGTGTGATATCTGATAACCGATCAATTCATAATCCAAGGAGGCATATCCTCTTGATATTGTCTTTAATTTATCAAAAAAGTCAAAAACAATCTCTGCCAAGGGGATATCAAAGGACAACTCCACTCGCTCGGAAGTCAGATAAACCTGGTTCTTAATCTGACCTCGCTTATCCATGCAAAGCGTAATCACTGCACCCACATATTCGGCGGCTGTAATAATAGAAGCCTTCACATAAGGTTCCTCAATATGCTTCATCCGAGTTGGATCAGGCATATCCGAAGGGGCATTAATAATCTGAATGGTGTCGTCGGTCATCAGCGCCTTAAACTGTACTGATGGTACTGTTGTGATGACAGTCATATTAAACTCTCGCTCTAACCGCTCTTGGATAATCTCCATGTGCAGCATTCCTAAGAATCCACAACGAAATCCAAAGCCCAAAGCCATGGACGTTTCCGGCTCCCACACTAATGAAGCATCGTTCAACTGAAGTTTTTCCATAGAATAACGGAGTTCTTCATAGTCTGTAGTCTCCACCGGATAGATTCCAGCAAATACCATTGGTTTCACATTCTCAAAACCTTGAATTGCTGCGTCACATGGACGTTTGACGTGCGTGATCGTATCTCCAACTTGAATTTCTTTGGCAACTTTCACTCCTGAGATTAAGTATCCCACATTACCGGCGGCCATAGTATGTTGAGGAATTTGGTTAAGTCCCAAAATACCTATTTCGTCCGCTTCGTATTCTTTACCAGTATTGACAAATTTGATTTTATCTCCTTTGCTCATTGTTCCGTTAAAAATTCTGAAAATAACCTCTACCCCACGGAAAGAATTATAGGCCGAGTCAAAAATCATTGCTTGAAGTGGCGCTTCTGGATCACCTTTCGGGGCTGGAATACGATTAATAACAGCTTTGAGAATATCTTTGATTCCTAATCCGGTTTTACCAGAGGCCAAAATAATATCCTCACGATCACAACCGATCAAATCAATCACCTCATCAGCGACAGCTTCAGGATCAGCACCGGGAAGATCAATTTTATTCAATACCGGGATAATCTCGAGATCGTGACCCAATGCCAAATATAGATTGGAAATCGTCTGCGCTTCAACTCCTTGGGATGCGTCGACGATCAACAAAGCTCCTTCGCAGGCAGCAATAGATCGGGAAACCTCATAAGAAAAATCTACGTGACCAGGGGTATCAATCAAGTTGAGCGTATATTCTTCTCCCTCAAAAGTGTATTTCATCTGGATCGCATGCGACTTGATTGTGATGCCTCGCTCGCGCTCAAGATCCATATTGTCCAATAACTGATTTTGCATATCCCGATCCGCTATCGTATCAGTTTCTTGCAATAATCTATCTGCCAATGTACTTTTCCCATGATCGATGTGGGCGATAATACAGAAATTTCTGATGTTTTTCATATTCATTTCGGTCGCAAAAGTAATAAATAACTAGGATAAACGAGAATAGAGAAAATCAATTATCAAGTTTCAAATGCAATTTATGAGAACCATTACCAACCTGAGTCAAATCTTCGGAGTTGAATCCATACCCATCTGCATTCTCATTGGTCGCAGGTCTTAAACTTATGTCCATCCTTTGTTTGATTTTCTGGTAACGTAAGCCTTCAGACTTGTATCCATAGCTTATTTCGCTATCAAAACAGGATAACATACTAATTCTAACTATATAAAATGATTGATAAAATCTCAATATCGCTCTCTTTATTTAATGAACCTGATAATTGAGACTTGGTTATATGGAATTATGAATTTTATTGCTTGGAGTACGCCTTTCGATTTTTCTTCAGCCTAAAAACCTAAAAGCAATCCAAAGTCTGCATTTGTCAAGGTCCAAGACCGAAGTCTTGGACCAGTTGTATGTACTATATTTAAACTTTCAAAATCCAGTACAATGCAGTCAGTCGCCGAAAGCAAAAAGTCACAAAACATCGCTGAATACCTCATCTACATGTACCAAATGGAAGATTTGATTCGATCTTACCAAGGCAACCGGACAGAAATAGATCAGTATGTTGTATCAAAATATCCTGTTTCTGAGGATGAGAAAATAGAAATCTCGACTTGGTTTGCAGACTTAGCCACAAAAATGAATGCTGAAGGGATTATTGAGAAAGGTCATTTAACCGAATTGAATCAGGTGGTGAACAACTTGGCTCAGCTTCATTGGCAACTCCTTAAAACTGATAAAACCTACTTCGAGACCTATTCGAAAACCAAACCGTTTATCTTAGCAGCGATCGTCCAAGCTGACGGAATTGCCCTTGGCAATGAAATTCAAATCTGTCTCAATGGAATCTATGGGCTTTTACTTCTCCGTCTTTTAGATAAAGAAGTCAGTAATGAGCAGTTGAAGTCCGCTGAAGCTTTTGGGGAGGTGTTAGGTCTGCTAAGTCTGAGTTATAAAGGACAAGATTGATGATTTTCAACTCACTCCAAAAACTCCCACACACTTCGATAACCGCCTTTTTCCTCCACATATCCGAGCAGGGAGTCGAAGAATGGATGAACTGCCAAGGTGCTGCTATCACCGATCAAAACCAGTTTTCGTTTGGCTCGGGTGAGTGCCACATTCATTCTGCGTTCCTCGGACAGAAAGCCGATTTCCCCCCGATCATTGGATCGAGTCAGAGAGATCAGCATCAGATCTCGCTCCTGTCCCTGAAAACCATCTACGGTATCAATGGTCATCAAATCGGAAATTGCCCTCAGATTAGGAAAATCATACGAATCAAAAATCAAACTCCGAATCAGCCTCACCTGAGCTCCATAGGGCGCGATCAGGCCAATCGTCCATCCTTCCTCCTTGAATTTTGAAACTCCAATCGATTTGATCAATTTGTTCAAATGCTCACAGGCGAATCTGGCTTCCTCCGGATTAAACGTACTTAAACTTTCCGACTCCACTTGATCTGAATAGCCTGATCCGGCCGTATCAATCCACTCCATCGCTGATTCATCTGGGAATTCATGAGTTTTCGTATTTTCTGCCGCTTTCAATTTGCCCTTGTAAAACCATTCATTTGAAAAGCCCATAATTACCTCCGGCATTCTGTACTGAAGGTCCAGTAATTGAGCAGCTGGAGGATTTCGAAGAATTACTTTTTCAAAAAGCGTCTTAGCCAATCCCTCTTTTCCAGCCTGAAAGGACTTGATCGTCGGGGGAAGCTGGAAATGATCACCTGCAAAAACAACCTTTTTTGCTTTGAGAATCGGAATCCAAGTGGCTGCTTCCAAACCCTGAGCTGCCTCGTCTATAAATACCACATCAAAAGTCATCCCCTTCAAATGATACGAAGAAGCGCCTACCAGTGTAGTTGCAAATACCTGCGTTCGCTGAAAGATATCAAACTGAATGTATTGCTCAAGTGATTTGGACGCCTCACGGAGTCGGGAAACTTCAGCAAACATGAATTTGCGTTGTGCTCGCTCTTCCTGACCAAAGTTGCGCTTGTATTGCTTTGCGAGATTCAGATGTTGATTAATTTCTTTTCGGAGCTTTCTCAAGTCTCGGTAACTGTCATGAAAAGCAGTCTTAGCGTCCAAAGTCTGGTTTAAGATCTTTTCCTCCACCCGAGCAGGATGTCCTAGTCGAGTTGTCTCGATTCCTCTATCGGTAAGTTTCTCGACCAAAAGGTCAACAGCCGCATTACTTGGGGCACAGACCAAAATGGACTGATTCCCCATCACCGCATCCTGAATCGCCTCGATCAGGGTAGTCGTTTTTCCTGTACCCGGAGGCCCATGAACCACTGCGACATCTTTAGCTTTTGAAATCAATTCGCAGGCTTGATTTTGGGAGTCATTCAAAGCAGGAACCGGCGTTCTTTTGTTTTCAGAGAATTGAGGTTTATCAGCTCCAAGCAGGATTTCACGAAGCTCTTTCAAACGTTGATTTTCAGCTGTGATTACTTTCTTCAGTGCAAATTCCATCTCCCGAAAACTTGCTTCATCAAAAAGCAAATCCACTCCGAGACGATTGTTTTCCATCCATTCCGGAAGTTCATCTACCTGAAGTGTGACCACCATCGTATCCTTTTTCACTTGATTGACTACTCCGTTTACCCTGTTTTCTGAAGAATGATATCCCTCTTGGGTACTAAAAAACGAAACTGATTTACCAGAGCTAAAGGAAGATGGATACTTATTATCCAATCGCTCCACCTCAACCAGTAGACGCTCGCCCATCCCGATTTTGCTTTTTTTAAGCTGAATAGGATGCCAGGTGATGCCTTCTTTCTTCTTCTCAGATAGACTGGTATTCAAAAATTTCTTTTGGTATTGGGCCAAGTCTTGCTGCCACTCTAGTTTCAAAAGTTTGAGTCCATACTTTAATTCTTCTTCTATATTCGGCATCAATCGTTAATTTGAGTTCAAACCTAATCAACTCCCCCCTTGTTTTCTAAAAAAAACTTAATCAATGAATTACCTTGCACATGCATATTTATCATTTGGCCAAGAGGAAATACTTGTGGGGAATTTCATAGCGGATTTCGTCAAAGGAAAAATGCTTTTTGATTATCCAGTCGCTATTACCGATGGGATTTTATTACATCGGGAGATCGATCGCTACACAGACACTTATCCCTTGGTGAAAGCTGGACAGAGCTATTTGAGACCTAATTTTGGTCATTATTCTACTGTGATTACAGATATTTTCTTTGACTACTTCCTGGGAAAAAATTGGGCAAAATTCAGTGATCAGCCATTAGATAATTTTACAGAAAATACTTTTTTAATGCTTGAAAAAAACGCTAAATACTTTCCTGAGGGATTCTCAAAGATGTTCTACTGGATGCGCAAAGACAACTGGCTACTTCAATATGGAACGCTGGAAGGAATTAAAATGTCACTGACTGGACTTTCGAAACGGGCCAGATTTGATTCCAAGATGGAAGTAGCTCACCTGGCATTGATTGAACGGGAAGAAGAATTTGAACTAATTTTTTTCGCTTTTTTCAAAGATTTAGAGACTTTTACACTGGCAAAACTTAAAGAAATAAAAATGCAGCACGATGGTCATTAAACCAAAAATATCTACTTACATCTCATTGAGTAGTATTCTGCTCATTTTGATGGCAGGTCTCATTTTCATACTTAGAGACTTTGCTTATAAAGGAAGCTTTGGTCTTTGGTTTTATTTAATGGCTTGTAGCTTGATCACTTTGGTGATCTTATTGCTTTTGGTAAAAATGATGGCTGGGTACCGATTCATCACAGCGGGAAAAGACCAACTTACTGTGAGGCTACCGCTCCGAGGCTATACCAAAGTCTACCCAATTGCACAAATCATGGCTTGGGATGAGGAACTAATCACTGTAAATAAGCGTCAGTTTAAGCAGCTCACCATCGCTTTTACCGACAAGCAATCTATCTCAGTGAGCAATCATGAGCATGAGGCTTACGTAGATTTAGTGGACTACCTTTCGAAGAAAGCTGGTAAACAAAAGATTAAAAACAAAAGAGCCTGAGCATGCTCAGGCTTTAAATTAACTTTGTGTTCGAAAGTTTTTATCGTAGAGTTCGACACTTTCACGAATTATCCGCATGGCATCTTCCTTTCCAAGGAAGTCCTCCACTTTTACTTCTTTATTCTCTAATTTTTTATAATCTTCAAAAAATCGATGAATTTCTTTCATTAGATGAGGAGGCAGATCGTCGATGTCGTTGATGTAGTTTACTGATTGATCACCGGCTGCCACCGCAATAATCTTATCATCTGCTTCGCCACCATCAATCATTCGCATCACACCGATTACCTTGGCTTCCACAAGACACATAGAGGGAATATCAATCTGAGAGATAATCAGGATATCCAATGGATCATGGTCTTCACAGAAAGTCTGAGGTATAAAACCGTAATTAGCTGGATAATGTACTGCTGAGAATAGGACCCGGTCTAGCATCAGCATTCCGGTTTCTTTATGCAGTTCGTACTTGCCTTTACTTCCTTTCGGAATTTCAATGACACCTGTTACTACTTCAGGAGCATTTTTTCCAATGTTGACGTCGTGCCAAGGATTGATCATAGTTATTTTGTTGATAAAAAATCTGAAACTAGATTTAATCCTCAAAGGTATAAATTAAACCAAAAAATCATGCCATTGAAGGCAATCGAATCGTGATATCAGTACCTTTTGACAGAATTGATTTTAATTCAATTGTACCAGCTATCTGCTCCACCGCTTCTTTCACCATATAAAGCCCCAGACCAGTGCCTACATTTTTTCGCGTTGCCCTGGTAAATAAGTTGAAAACGTGATTTTGGTATTTCTCATCAATTCCAATCCCATTATCTTGGATCAAGATTGTAGCTCCTGACTCTAAAACAGTAATTGAAATTGCAATTCGCTTTTGGACTTCATCCTGTTTTTGAAACTGCACAGAATTACTAAAAAGGTTGTTCAGAATCACTCGAATTTTCGAGCTGTCAGAAGCGAACTGACACTCTTGCATTATGTTGACTTCAACTGTAAATTTTGATAGATCAAATTTTGATTGATAAGCCTCCATCTGCTGTTCTACAATTTCTTGAAAATTAATCACTGAGATCTTGTTATCAATTTTTGTAGAACGATAAAAATCCAACATCTTGTAAATGAAGTCATCAAGCTTGAACGTTGCTGAATCGATCATTTCGAAATATTCCAAAATATGAGGATCCTCGATTTCCATTTTAGCCAACTTTGATACTGCCGAAATACTCATCAAAGGACCTCTTAACTCATGTGAAAGACTGTAGACAAACTGATTCATTTCGGAATGCAGTTTTTTAAGCTTCAGCGTCTTATCTTTCAACTCAGTCCTCATGAAATAAATATCCGCAGCATTTTTTATCGAGTTTTTTATTTGTTCAATATTCCAAGGCTTATCGATAAACCGATAAACTTCGCCTTTATTGATCGCATCGATCACGCTGGCAATGTCAGAATAGCCGGTAAGCAAAATTCGAATTGGATCGGGATTGATCTTTACCATCTGCTCAAAAAACTCTGTACCAGTCATTCCTGGCATCCGCTGATCTGCAATACAGACATGAATTTCCTCCTGTTGAGCAATTCTCAATCCTTCTTCAGCGTTAATGGCTGTAAAAATTTCAAAATCTTTTCTTAAAGTTGCCCTGAAAGATTTTAAGTTATTATCCTCATCATCAATATACAGTACATGAATTTTCTTATTCATAGCGTTGGGTACCCTGGTAAATAGGAAGAGTAATGATAAAATTAGTACCCTGACCTTCTTGCGTTACTACTTCCAGTGTACCTTTATGATTTTCGATTATAGAATAAACAATTGAGAGACCCAAACCAGTACCTTTTCCTACGGCCTTAGTCGTGAAGAAAGGCTCAAATATTTTACTCTTTACATGCGCTGGCATTCCCGGCCCATTATCTTCAATTTCTATCCGAATTTGGTTGACTTTGGCAGTAGTACGAATTGTGATTTTAGGATCTTTTATACAATCGATGTAGTCTGCAATAGCGTGAACAGCATTGTTAATAACGTTCATGAACACCTGATTTATTTTTCCAGCGAGACACTCCACCATTGGCAGTTCTCCAAATTCCCGTTCAATTCGTATGCGACTTGGCATCGTACTGTTCAAAAGAATAAGTGTACTGTTGATGCCTTCATGAATATCCACCTTCTTCACATCCTGCTCATCTACTCTGGAGAAAATCCGAAGACCTTTGACAATCTCAACAGTCCGACGAGCACCGTCATCCATTCCTTTCAGTAGCTGATCTACTTCTTCTAATACATAGTCAAGCTCTAGATCCTCTTCAAGCTGCTTGGCTTCCTTCTTAGATGCTTCGGTAAAATCTTTTTGTCCCCTTTCTCGATAAAAGGTAATAATCTCCATGATATCTTTAATATCACGCTTGAGTGGAGTGATGTTAGAGCTGACAAAATTGATCGGGTTGTTGATCTCATGGGCAATACCAGCTGTTAATTGACCTAAAGAAGCCATTTTTTCTTGACTTACCAATTGGCTTTGGGTATTTTGTAGGGTCCGTAAAGTAAGTTCTAATTCATGAGTCCTGATTTTAACCTTGTCTTCAAGCATGGTGTTTTGCTCTCGAACTAGCTGCTCTTTCTCTGCAAGTGCAATTAAGCGCTCTGTCTGTTCTTTTTCATTTTCTTTCTTAAGCAAATTAATATTGTCTGCCAAGGCAAAGGATAAAAGGATAGCTTCAATTGCTGTACCGATCAGCATAGGAAGATTAGAATAGAATCCGAGATTCAGTATTCCCTGATTCTGCGTGATGTACACTAAAATTCCAAGCAAAAAAAATGTCCATGCACCGAGAAAAAAATAAGCAGATCTGATTCTCCTCCGAGCCAAAATAATAGCAGTAGAGAAAACGAATAGAACTACCAATAGGCCATTAATATCAGTAAGCTGATAGCTCAAGCTTACCGCCCCAGTCAGCCTTAAAATAAAAGTCACTAAATAAGAAACCATCAATAGCCCTAAAAACTTATCTAGTAGCGGCAAGCGCTCTTTAGTATGTAAGAAAACTTTAACAAAAGTAAGACCTAGCAAACCTGCCAAAGAAGAAAACCCGATAATGCTTAGTTCGTATAGTTTGGGGTTTTGGTATAGAAAATAGGAATAGGAATGTCCGGAAATAGAAAGTTGTGCCAAAGCGATAAATAGCACATACATACTATAGGCCAAGTAAAGCACATCTAATCCTGAAAAATACAGGAACAAATTATAAAAAAACAAGGCGAGCATTATACCAATGTAGATATTGATAAATATTGTTCTCTTATTAAAACTGGTATAAAAACTAGCTTCTGACGAAATTAAGACATTAAACCTGACAGGTTCTGATGAATTGATTTTTAAAACGACATATGGCAGCCATTCTTTTGTATCTGTGATTTTAAAGGTAGGATTAGGATTGTCAAATTTATTCAAGATTGAATACTGAATCCCATCTTTGTCGCAGTAAACCAGATTTCCCCCAGTATCAACCCTGTAAAGCTCAACGCTCCTAAATGAGGGATTGATAATTTCAAGAATTTTTGGGTATTCACTCTCTTCTAAGTAAGGACTAAGGTCCAAACCAATGAAGACCGTATCTTCTTGAAATCCCAAATCAATCAGACCATAGTCCAGCTCAAGTTCATTTTCAAAGAGATCTTCCTTCCAGTTTTCAACTTCCAAAGAGCGTTCTGTGGAGACATAATACTTGATAAATCTCTCTCTACCTTCACTTCCAAATACATCTAGGTATTGGGATAATGGAAATAACACAAGAAAAAAAGTAGGCAAAAAGACAAGAAAACTGATGAAAAACGATTTCTTCATCTACAACTTGAATTAGCATTTACCTCGAAATTGATTATCATTTCTCCTTTAGGCCCTTTTTCAAGTATTTTCTTAACCTTGTTGCTCCTCAAATTAAAAATAAATTCGCGCTCCAAATCATCTGCCGTAGGGAGATTTATAAGGTCATTGATCTGAAGAAGTGTTGCTACAAGTCCTTCCTTTGGATAACGAAACGTACCCTTATCCCCCAAACTTTCTACAACCTCCATCCCGACTTTCATTGTCAACTTAACAGTAGCGGGTGAGCATAATGCCATAAGTTTTTTCATATCAAACTGCCCGGCAATAGCAACTCCCACTTTCATCAAGTAAATACTCCCTATTCCATAGCCTGCTACTTCCCTACTATTCCACAGACCACAGTACTCAGCTACTTGCAAATCCTCAAATTGCTCCATATATTTTATAATGGTGGGGTCTATTTCTGCAATGGCTTCCTCCAATGGAAGTGGAAATCCTTTACTTCTCAATTGAATGCGTCCACCACCCAGTACCCTAAAATCATCCATGGATTCAAATAGTATCAAGTAGGTGTTCGGATTAGCTACCCATGATCTATCCGACGAGGTTACTTTAGTGATGCCGTATGATTCAAGCACCTTTAGATGACCTGCAATATATTTTTCTGTAGCCTCAAAATCCTCAGTTACTTTTATTACTCTTACTCTAACTTCCATGACTCATATTTGCGATCTCTTCTAAGTCCACATAGTATCTATCGGAACGAATTGCTTTTCCAAGAAGAATCATTCTGGAAAAATACCCACATGCTCCTCCTCCTAAGATCACAGACGAGGCCAACTGTGGCCAGGAAGTAATAGTTTTTCCAATTTCAGTAATGCTTTTCTGAGCACCAGTTGATAAATTATTGAAATCTAACAGCGCCATTAAAATCTCAGTATTTTGATTTAAATTTTTTACAACAAGACCGGATTCTTCACCAAATTTCTGAAGTAGTCCATGAAGTATCGGACGCTCAGGTTCTAAATCAAACCTTTCTACATCAATCATTCCTCTATCGCTGGTATCCATCAACACAGGAATTCCTAGTTTCTTTGCTTTAATCCTACTTTTAATTTTTACCTCCAAACTATCACACTCTTCTATTAATAAATCCAAATCACCTCCATGTGTAAAGAATTCATGGATATTACCATCGTGAACGCCTTCATTATATAAGACAACATTCAGGTAGGGGTCTATTTCTGCTATTTCCCGAGCAGTAATTACCGACTTCTTAACTCCCAAATTATGAACTCCTGTGCGTATTCTATTCAGATTACTAAGCTCCAGCGTATCGAAATCAGCCAATCTAAGTTCTCCACATCCTCGTTCCAAAGCCAAAGTTAAAGCTACACTCTGACCTACTGATAAACCTATTATTCCTATTTTTTTGCGCGCTAAGGTCTTTTGCTCCTCCTCGGTGATCACATATTTGTTCCTAATCGTTCGCACGGTGACAAACTCATCTTCTGGAAGCAAGTGAACCAAGCAATGGCGCCATGGATAATAAACCCAATTCCCATAATTTGAAGGAGATTGGCTGCCATAGAAATCTATAATTGCCTCATCCAATTCACTTGGAGTGAATTTCTTTTGAGGATTTCTGAGCTTGATCAAATCACTTACCTGCGTCTTTATCTCATCGTGGATAAGTAGAGTGGTGTCTTGTTTAAGCCTCTGTATCTTACTTTTTGATAAATTGTCTGAAGCATTTATTATCAATGGCTTATACACTTCCATAGTAGAAGTATCCATTAGTTTTGACATCGAAATATACCTGAATGGCTTTATCAGTAGGTGAGTAATAATGCTCTAAAATGCAATAAATCAGCTAATCATAAATGAATAATATTCTTTTATTTTCATATTACCGTCATTAATCATAGCAAATCAGCCTTTATGCTGCTGATTTTCAGTAGATTGATAAACTTATTTGCTATGCATCAGGACTATCCTACAATCGGTAAACCTACCAATACTAATTATCTTTTGAACAGAATGAATTGAATTCTTTTTGTTAGCTTGAAAAGTAATTCTAATTCACTCAATGAGGGAAATGAATAAAAGCATTTTGGGAAATGAAGGAATAGTCCTTCTAAATCGAAGTTTTTTTTAGATTTTTGAACTATGGAAGATAAATCTCAAGAAAAAATTAAAATTCTCTATGTTGATGATGAAGAAAATAACCTTCAGGCATTTAAGGCTACATTTAGAAGAGAATACAAGATTTTTTTAGCCATTGGGGCCAGCGAAGCAAGAGAAATACTAAAAGCTGAGGAAATTGATCTTATTATAACCGATCAGCGAATGCCCGAAGAAACAGGTGTCGAATTTCTTGAATCTATAATACCGATCTATTCCCATCCGATACGGATTTTGTTGACAGGATATACTGATATACAAGCCGTCATAGATGCAATAAACAAAGGAAAAGTCTACCACTATTTAACTAAGCCATGGGAGGAGGATTACCTCCGGACTGTTGTCAAAAATGCTTTTGAAACTTATACACTCAGACGTGAAAATGAGCGATTGACTCAAGCGTTGATCAAAGCTAATGAGCAGTTGGAATTCTTACTTCGCCAGAATTTGCTTTCATAGGTTCAATACCTAGCGGCTAATAGGAGTTGAAGTTCTTTGTGGCTTAAACCAAATTTCCTCCCTAAGTATGCATTGGTGAGGCTTCCTCGGTAAGTATAAACGCCACGCAAAAACCATTTGTAATTAAAAATCATTTCCTCAGCACCTCTTAATTCTACCATTTGCAGAATTATGGGAGTGAAAATATTACTCAATGAATAAGACGCTGTTCGTGCCACCCTAGATGCAATATTGGGCACACAATAATGAATAATATCATGGACCAAATAGACTGGGTCTTGGTGGGTGGTCATTCTTGAAGTTTCAATACAGCCTCCCTGATCAATTGATACATCGATGACAATACTTCCTTGCATCATGTTAGCGATCATTTCCTCTGAGACCACAATTTTGTTATGACCTTTTTCCTCACGCAGAGCCCCAATGACTACGTCTGCTTCAGATAGTGCTTGATTTAGACTGAAGTTATCAATGGTAGAAGTATAAATTTGCTGTCCGAGAAGCTGCTTAAGTCGTCGTAATTTGTAAATATGATTATCAAAAACTTTAATCGAGGCACCCAAACCCAGAGCTGTCCTTGCGGCATACTCTGCAACGGTACCTGCTCCAATAATTACTACTTGTGTAGGTGGCACACCAGTCACTCCTCCCATCATCAAGCCTTTTCCTTCGCTGACACTGGATAAATATTCTGATGCAATAAGCATTACCGTACTCCCTGCAATTTCCGACATTGCTCTGACCACAGGCATTCCCCCCACTTTATCTTCTAGGTATTCAAAGGCAGTCGCAGTAATTTTCTTTTCGTTGAGCGCATTAAAAAACTCTTTAGACTGTCTTCCTGCTTGTAATGAAGATATCAAGCAACTCCCTTGGCTCATAAAGTTGATTTCTTCGATTGTAGGCGGATCTACTTTAAGCACCACTTCCGAAGCAAAGACTTCTTTCCTAGAATAAGAAACCTTCGCTCCAGCATCGGAATAATCTTGATCAGTGAATTTTGCATTTAAACCTGCGCCAGATTCCATAATGACTTGAATCCCGTTGATTGTTAATAAGCCCACTGCCTCAGGAGTAATGACTACTCGCTTTTCTTGATTTGAAATCTCCTTAGGAAGACCTAAAGTCAAGTGGTGATCGCTTTTATTTACTTTCAATGGTGACTCCTTTGGAATCGATCCAACCGCAGCAATTGGGGTAGTTTCAGTTGCCATCGTTTATGTGTTGTAGTTTAAGGGTTCGTTGCGTTGGGGAATCTGAAAGAATCTCAATCAGAAAAAACTGTTCCGGAAGAAAGGCTGCTATTCGCTCCGCCCATTCCAACCAACAATAATTTCCACTATAAAAATACTCTTCTATTCCGATATCCAAAGCCTCAACAGGATCATCTATTCTATAAAAGTCAAAATGATAAAATTGTTGATTCTGCTTATTTTCATAATGATTTACAATTCCAAAAGTCGGACTACTTACCTGATCAAAAATTTCAAAAGCACTTGCAAGTGACTTGATCAAGGTGGTTTTCCCTGCTCCCATTTCACCCTTAAAGATCCAAATCTTATCATCGCCGGCCAGCGTAATAAGCTTCTTGGCTACAGAAGCTATTTCATCTAAGGAATATGAAAACTGAATCAAACTGGAATTATTTTGGGGATAAATAGACAATTGGTATAATCATTTCCTCCAAAGATACACCTCCATGCTGAAAAGTATCTTTATAGAAGTTCACATAATAATTGTAATTGTTAGGGTATGCAAAAAAATAGTCCTCTACCGCAAACACGTAACTGGAAGAGATATTCAGTTTTGGAAGCTTTACATCTTCTGGCTTTTTGACTTCAAATACCTTTCCAGCTTCAAAGTTCAGATTTTTCCCCTGCTTATATCGGAGATTAGTAGTTACATTTTTGTCTCCAATAATTCGATAAGGTCTATTTACCCGTTTTGTGCCGTGATCTGTAGTGATAATGACCTCGGCTCCGGCTGCATGTATTTTTTTCAGCAACTCAAACAGCGAGGAATGCTCAAACCAACTCGTCGTTAACGATCGATATGCGGATTCATCAGGTGCCAGTTCTCGAATCATCTTCATATCTGTACGAGCATGTGAGACCATATCGACAAAATTGTAAACCAGTACATTTAACTCATTTTGAAGAAAGGTATGAAATTGCTCTAAGACTGCTTTTCCCTGATAGGACTGAATAATTTTATTGTAGGAAAACTTAATTGGAAGTCTATTTTTTTCGAGGTTGATTTTGATCCATTCCTCCTCAAAGTTATTTTTTCCTTCGTCAGAGTCTTCATCTTCCCAAAAGTTGGGATAGAGTCTTGCCATATCCATCGGCATCATGCCACTAAACAGGGCATTTCTGGCAAAAGCAGTTGTAGTAGGTAAGATGCTGTAGTAAGTGTCTTTTTCTTTAAGATTGAAATAAGGAGACAAAAGAGACTCAATGTCTTCCCATTGGTCCAATCGAAAATTATCAATGACTATAAAAAAAAGCGGCTTTTTTTCTTTTAGATGAGGAAATACCTTCTTTTTCATTACTTGTGGAGACAGCAAAGGTCTTTCCTGATTGCGCTCTTCCATCCAGCTGACGTAATTTTCTTTTATGAATTTAGAAAAGTTGGCATTCGCCTCAATTTTCTGAGATTCTAACACCTGCTGCATACTTTTATTTTCAGTATTATCTATTTCCATTTCCCAATAGATCAACTTTTTGTAGATATTAGACCAATCCTGAAAGTCTTCTGCATCCCCAAAAGCCGTACTGATATTCATGAAATCCTGCTGGTAACTCTGAGTAGTTCGTTCATCGATGAGTTGCTTATTTTGCAAGAGCTTTTTCACCGAAAGTAAAATCTGACTGGGATTGATTGGTTTGATGAGGTAATCAGCTATTTTTCCACCTATAGCATCGTCCATGATGTGCTCCTCTTCACTTTTGGTGATCATCACTACAGGAATCTGTGGTTTGAGCAATTTGATTTGTTGAAGCGTCTCCAGACCAGTCATACCAGGCATCATTTCGTCCAGGAAAATAACATCAAAATTCTGTTTTTCCACCTCCTCGATAGCATCTACCCCAGAATTAACAGTGGTAATCTTATAGCCTCGTTGCTGAAGAAAAAGTATATGCGGCTTGAGAAGATCTATTTCATCGTCTGCCCAAAGGATGGTAAAGTTATGTGACATGTCTATTTCTGTTTCTTTTTAAAATTATAATTACTTTTGAGTCAAACAAACGCGGCCTCCGTGAAAAGCCAGAAAATATTAAATGACCCGATTTACGGACTTATTACGATCCCAAGCGAATTGATTTTTGAGATTATAAACCACCCGTTTTTTCAACGGCTTAGAAGAATCAAACAGCTAGGCCTTACAGATTTCGTGTATCCCGGGGCACTGCACACTAGATTTCATCATGCTTTAGGTGCGATGCATCTGATGCGTATCACTCTTGACAATCTACGCATAAAAGGTAATGAAATCTCTGATCAAGAATACGAAGCATCTTTGATCGCTATTTTACTACATGATATCGGGCATGGACCGTTCTCTCATGCGCTCGAGCATAGTCTGCTTCAAGATGTACCTCATGAATCACTTTCAATACTTATCATTGAACTCCTTAATCAAAAATTAGGAGGTGAATTAGAGCTAGCTTTAAGAATATTTAAGAATCAATATGATCGAAAGTTCTTTCACCAACTTGTCTCCAGCCAGCTGGACATTGATCGATTGGATTACTTACAGCGAGACTGTTTCTTCACCGGGGTGTCTGAAGGAACTATAGGGGCTGACCGTATTATCAAAATGATGGATGTCAAGGATGATCAAATCGTCATTGAAGAAAAAGGAGTCTATTCTATCGAAAACTTCCTAAGTGCAAGAAGACTTATGTATTGGCAAGTCTACTTGCACAAGACCACAGTGAGCGCAGAAAAAATGTTGATAAATTTAGTCAATCGGGCAAAATATCTTCGCCAAGCCGGGGAGAGCCTGACTATTTCAGAAGATTTTGATTTTTTCCTTTCCAATCGGATCACGGTGCAAGACTTTGCTTCTTTTCCGGAGATTCTGCCAAAATTTCTTGAGCTTGATGATTTTGATATTTGGGGCGCTATTAAACTTTGGAAAAACCACTCCGACTATGTACTCAGAAATATATCTCAGATGTTTTTGACTAGAAATCTGTTCGAAATCAATCTACGCACCGAATGCTTTTCCAAAAATCTAGTGGCAAAATTGAAAGAAAAAACACTACTGAAACTTCAGATCCCTGCAGGAGATATAGACTTTTTCTTTTCGCATGGTGTCGTAAGCAACTATGGCTATGTAATGGAGGATCGGATCAATATCTTAACAAAAAAAGGCGAAGTCATTGACGTAGCTAAAGCAGCAGATCTACCGAATATCAAAGTAATGAGTAAAATCGTGGAAAAACACTACATCTGTAAAGCTAAAAGTGTAATTTTGAACTAGAAAATAAATTTAATTACGATGAAGTTTTCACTCGCTGAAATAGCTGGGATTCTAAATGGAAAAGTTGAAGGTGATGAAACCATCACTGTAGATCGTCTGGACAAAATCCAAGAAGGTAAGTCTGGCGGTATATCTTTTTTGGCAAATGAAAAGTACACTCCTTATATCTATGAAACTGAAGCTACAGCAGTCATTGTATCAGCAGATTTCATGGCAAGCAAACCAGTTAAAACTAACCTTATTCGGGTAGAGGACGCCTATAGAGGCTTTACCTTACTTTTGGATGCTTATTCTAGTTTGATGAAAACTGGAATAGAAGGAGTGGAAGTTCCATCTTTTATGGATCCTTCCAGTACAGTAGGTGAACACCACTACAGAGGGGCTTTTTCTTATATCGGCAAAAACTGTTCGATAGGAAACCATGTAAAAATTCATCCTCATGCTTTCATTGGGGATCGGGTCCAGCTCGGGGATCATACCATAATTTATGCTGGAGCAAAGATTTGCGCAGATTCTAACATAGGAAAGTACTGCGAAGTCCAATCAGGGGCGGTGATAGGATCAGACGGCTTCGGGTTTGCTCCACAGCCTGACGGAACTTATAAAGCAATTCCACAAATTGGAAATGTAATTCTCGAAGATCATGTCAGCATCGGAGCCAATTCAACTATTGACTGCGCAACCATGGGATCTACAATTATACGAAAAGGCGTAAAAATTGATAACCAAGTCCAAATCGCCCACAATGTAATTATTGGGGAAAACACTGTGATTGCCTCACAAACTGGCATTTCAGGATCCACCGAAATTGGTAAAAATTGTATTATCGGAGGTAAAGTTGGAATAGTGGGACACCTGAAAATTGCCGAAAACACAAATATTGGAGCCAATACGGGTGTTACAAAAAGTATCGTTACTACTGGCCAAACTTTGTTTGGATACATTGGAATGGACATTAAGAACTTTTTGAAATCTTATTCCATTTTTAAAAATCTAGAAGGCTTGGAGAAGCGATTGAAAGAACTGGAAAAAAAGCAGTAAATTTGCAGCCTTTGCTGAGATGAACGCTTTAACTATGAGATGAAAGTAAAACAACACACTATTCGGAAGCAGGTAGAATTATCCGGAGTAGGTCTGCACACTGGGGTAATTTCCAATATGATTTTCGTTCCAGCACCACCAAATCACGGTATTAAATTTCAACGAGTTGACTTGGATGGGAGACCAACTGTCGATGCGGACTGTGATCTTGTGGTCGATGTGTCAAGAGGAACTACACTGGAGCAAAGTGGCGCCAGAGTCTATACCGTTGAACACGTATTAGCAGCACTGGTTGGATTAGAGATTGACAATGTTCTCATTCAATTAGACGGCCCAGAACCTCCAATAATGGATGGATCTTCAATCCAGTTCATCGAAGTGCTAGAGGATGCAGGGCTTGAGGAGCAAAATGCATTGCGGAGATTCTTCGAAGTTCAGGAAAGTATCCAATACAAAGACGTGGCTCGAGAGGTGGAAATGGTAGCATTGCCCACTGATAATTATCGGGTGACTGTTATGGTAGACTATAACTCTCCGGTATTGGGAAGTCAGCATGCATCCATCACGGATATCAGTCAATTCAGATCAGAAATAGCCTCTTGTCGAACCTTCTGCTTTCTACATGAGCTAGAAATGCTCTACAATTCAAACCTCATCAAAGGAGGAGATTTAAACAATGCAATTGTAGTAGTAGACAGAGTGGTCGAAGAAAAAGAGTTAGTACACTTGGCAAAGATGTTCAATAAGCAAAAAGTTGAAGTCAAAAAAGAGGGAATCTTAAATAACGTTGACCTTCGCTATAAAAATGAGCCAGCGCGTCACAAACTATTGGATGTAGTTGGAGACCTTGCTTTGGTGGGAAGACCACTGAAGGCACAAATCCTAGCTGCAAGACCTGGACATGCTGCTAATGTTGCTTTTGCAAGGAAATTAAAACGGGCCATGGAGAAGTCATCCAATTCCCACATTCCCTACTATGATCCAAAACTGCCGCCGGTGATGGACATAAATCAAATCAGTACTATTCTCCCCCATCGATACCCTTTTCAGCTTGTAGATAAGATTATCTATCTAGATGAAACAGTAGTGGCGGGAGTAAAAAATGTAACGATTAATGAACCATTTTTTATGGGGCATTTCCCTTCAAATCCAATCATGCCTGGCGTACTGCAGGTAGAGGCTATGGCTCAGACTGGTGGTATTTTAGTCCTTAGCACGGTAGAGGATCCGGAGAATTACTGGACCTACTTCCTTGGTATAGAAAATTGCAAGTTCAGAAAGATGGTTATACCCGGTGATACGCTTATTTTTAAATGCGAATTACTAGCCCCTATCCGAAGGGGAATCGCAAAAATGAAAGGTGAGGCTTATGTAGGCAACACCCTGGTTTGTGAGGCGGTAATGACTGCTAGCATAACTCGTAAAGAATTATGATTAGTCCCATGACTCAAATAGATCCAAAGGCTCATTTGGGAAAGAATGTTCAAATTGATCCATTTACCATGATTCATGAAAATGTAGAGATTGGAGACAATACTTGGATTGGATCAAATGTCACGATTTATTCTGGGGCGAAAATTGGTAAAAATTGTAAAATCTTCCCTGGATCAGTGATTGCAGGGGTTCCCCAAGATCTGAAATTTCAAGGGGAAGATTCGACAGTTATTATTGGAGATAATACTACCATCAGAGAGTGTGTCACCATTAGCAGAGGCACTGTTGATAAGCAAACCACAGTAATTGGCAGCCATTGCCTCTTAATGGCATATGTGCATGTGGCTCATGATTGTGTCATTGGAAGCAACGTTATTATTGCAAATGCAGTACAAATAGCCGGGCATGTCGTGATTGATGATTGGGCAATTGTAGGAGGGTCAAGTGCAATACACCAGTTCGTAAAAATTGGCATGCACTCTATGATTTCAGGAGGTTCACTCGTCAGAAAAGATGTGCCCCCATTTACAAAAGCTGCTCGTGAGCCACTTTCTTATGCAGGAGTCAACTCACTGGGATTGAGAAGACGAGGTTTTTCAAGCGAATCAATTTCACATATCCAGGAAGTCTACCGATTCTTATTCTTGAATAGTATGAATAACAGTAAAGCTTTGGAAGAAATCGAAGTAAACTTACCAGCGACTAAAGAGCGAGATGAAATTTTGAATTTCATCCGATCTTCAGAACGCGGAGTAATGAAGGGTTATATCAATTAATAATGATAGAAATCCAATTTGAAGAGGCCTCAAAACGCTTCCAATATGAATGGATTTTCAAAAATCTTTCACTAAACCTTCGCCAAGGTCAATCACTTGCTCTGATAGGAAGTAATGGGTCTGGGAAATCCACTTTACTGAAATGTATAAGTGGAGCTATTCCGCTTTCTTCAGGTAGAATCAAGTTTAAAAAACTTGAGAAAGAAATCCCAGGATCAGATTGGTTTAATTTTTTAACAATTGCGGCTCCTTATTTAGAATTGCCTGAAGAGTTTACACTTTCTGAATTAATAGATTTCCATTTTAAGTTTAAATCGCCCCTGAACGGAATTTCGAAGAAAGAAATACTTGAGATCATTTATTTGGAGGCTCATTCTGATAAGATGATCAGTCAGTTTTCGTCAGGAATGAAACAACGCCTAAAGCTTGGACTTGCCCTACTTTCTGAAGTTTCGATCGTATTACTAGACGAGCCGACCTCTAATCTTGATCGTAAGGGAATTCAATGGTATCAAGATTTGATTGAGAATTATGGTGGCAACAGGATAATAGTTGTTTGCTCGAATGAACCGAGGGAATACGAATTTTGCAAACAAAAAGTCGTATTAGAAGATTATAAGAAAACTTAGGCTTTTAACTTTAATCAATATCTTTAATTTTACTGTCAATACCAACTGGATGAAAATGAACTTGAAATTTATAAAAATTGTAACGCTACTTACTGCAGTAGTCTTAATTCAAGCCTGTGGTGGTGATGGATACAATAGTCCTACTCCAACTCCTACAAAGACCCCACAACAATTGGCAACTGAAGCATTGACTGAGGCAGGCACATTGACTTGGACTTTGGCTGGTACCAATTCCGTAACAAGAGATGGTACCAACGTAACTGATTTATATAAAAATTTTGAATTGGTTCTCAATTCCGGGTCTTTCAGGACTTATACCTCCATAAGCAATAATGACCTTCTTGACAATTCCGGGAATTGGTCATTTGCAGGAACCAACTTTGATAAATTCACGCTGGCTGGAACAAAACCTGCTGCCGGACGAGAAATTTCTTTCACCAGAACAGGCGATAATCTAAGATTGACTTTTAATATCCCTGTTCCGGGTGCGCGCACAAACGGCATTTTCGCAGTTGCTGGAAACTACGTCTTTAACCTTAACAAAAAATAATTGTAAGACTTTAAAATAGAAAAGGGAGCGCGCGCTCCCTTTTCTATTTTAAAGTCACAACTGTAACGCCTGCTCCACCACGGTCCGCATGCTCATCTTCCATAAGCTTGACTTGGCTCATATCCTTCAAAAAATTCCTTGTGAGGTCGCGAAGAATTCCATTTCCTTTTCCATGGACAATTCTCAGGTCTTTGATTCCAAGCATATAGCCTTCATCGATAAAGGTCTGAATCAATGATAATATTTCTTCCCCCCTTTTTCCTCTAAGGTCTAAATTCATGGAAAAGTCCATCATCTTTTCATTCGTGTTGAAATTACCACGGAAGCTAATCGACTTCTTCTCCTTCTTAACTTCGCCCTGAGAAATTCGCTCCAATCGCGAAAGTTTGACGTTAGACTTGAGTTCTCCGATTGATAATTCAGCCTCTTTTGATCTCAACTGAAGAACTTCTGCTATGGCTCCATTATCCTTCAAGCGTACCCAATCTCCAACCTTGATTTCTCCAGGAAGAACGACTACAGACGGTGTTTTTACTTTAATTTTTTCCGGTTTTATTTTTTCTTTAAATTCTTCTAATTCTTGCCTGACTTGCTTCGTACTTTCTTTTTCAGCCTTATCCTCTTTTATTTGACGGATCGTAGCCTCAATTTTCTTATTTGTTTGATCTAACAGTGATTTAGCTTCCTCTTTTGCTTCCTGTATGTACTTTTTCTTTGTTGTTTCTAAGGTTTCTTTAAGCTCTTTATATTCCTGTAAGCGAGTTTTCAAGAGACGATCTTGAGATTTTACTTCAGCCAAAAGCTCTCCGTATTGATTTTTTTCATTTTCAAGTTGTGTCAAAAGGCGGTCATACCTTACCCGATCTTCTCCGATTTGACTCTTGGCATAATCAAGAATTTCTTTTGATATCCCGATCTTCGAAGCAATTTCTAGGGCAAAAGAAGACCCGGGTTTTCCTATTTCTAACTGATACATTGGCTCCAGTTTATCAACATCGTAGCGCATTGCTCCATTGACAAGCCCTTGATTTTTACTCGCAACTTGTTTTAAATTACCGTAGTGAGTAGTTATTACGCCATAGGCACTGAGTTTATTCAGCGCTAACAGAATAGACTCGGCAATTGCTCCTCCAAATTGTGGCTCCGTTCCAGTTCCGAATTCATCAATAAATACGATTGTCTTCCGGTCGGCAAAATTTGAAAAATGCTTCATACTCATCAGATGAGAACTGTAGGTACTAAGATCATTTTCAAGATTTTGCTCATCCCCAATATCAATAAAAAAATTATCAAACAAGGTACTTTTCGATTCTGGCTCAACAGGGATTAGTAGCCCACATTGGAGCATGTATTGAAGCAAAGCCACAGTCTTCAAAGTAACAGACTTACCGCCAGCATTTGGCCCCGAAATTACCAAAAGACGCTCATGTCCACTAAGCTTAATTTGAAGCGGTACCACTTTTTTTCCCTGACTTTTCAAAGCAATTTCTAAAAGTGGATGTCTGGCGTTTTTAAAGACTAACTGTCTTTCTTTTGTGATTTCAGGCCGAGCACTAGCTGTTTTTTGAGCAAATTTTGCTTTAGCCCGAATGAAATCCATCAATCCAAGGAAATTTGTTGCTTTCCGCAAGGCAGGAATTGCCGGTCGTAATCGGTTGGTGAGCAGTGTAAGAATCTTGATGATCTCCCTTCGCTCCATGTATTCCAAATCACGGATTTCATTATTGATATCCAGAGCTTCTTCGGGTTCCATGAACACCGTCTGTCCCGTAGCCGATTCATCATGGATAAACCCTCGGAGTTTACGTTTATTTTCAGCGGCAACAGGAATCACCAGGCGACCAGATCGTACCGTCATTTGAGCATCTTCTGGAGTAAGACCTTTGGCTCTGGCTTCCCTAAAAACTCGCTCCATTACTTTGCGTAAGCGGGCTTCCTCATAGAGAATCTGACTACGAATCAATTGAAGCTCGCGACTGGCATTGGCTTTTACTTTACCTTTTTCATCAATGATTGCATCAATTGCCTTAAGTAATGAAAGGTCCAGATCAATTAATAACCCCAGTAATTGACTCAGAACTGGATAGACTGTTTCATTTTTTTGAAAGAATGAAACACAAGTCCTAATTGTTTGCAGCGAAAGCTTAACCTCATGGAAATCTTCAGCATCCAAAAATGAGTTTTCAAGCTTTGCTTTCTCCAAATATGGATGGAGATTAGTGAAATTTGACGTCGGAAAAGATTCTCCTGAAACCAATATTTGGCGAAACTCCTCTGTCTGGTCTAATAGTCTGGCAACCAAATTAGCATCTGAAGTAAAGGATATTTTATCTACAAAATCCATCCCCAAAGATGAAGTACATTCGGTCTTGAGGATTTCTTTGATTTTTACGAAGTTTATTTTGTGTTCGAGATTGGAAGGATATAGCATTAATTTCCTGGTTGATCCAGGGTAGTTTCTGTGGATTGTTTCAAACTTAATGAATCAACTACCCGTGCATATATTGCATCCATTTTTGCTGGATACTCAAGGTAGTAGATCATACTTTCAGTGAAAACTGAATCTTTCACATCATGTTTTAAAAAAACTTCTCTTTCAAGCAGTCGATAGATCACTTGAGAGGAATCATAAGAGATTGGCATAGCTCCGGCAATCCCTTCAGTCAATTGGATATCAATCAAAACCTCAACCATCTTATCCTCTGACAGTACCTCTTTAGGTTGCTTTTCTGAAACACATCCCAGCTGTATTAGGATCAAAAAACCAAGTTGTATTAATCTTTTCACTTGGTAAATTTAGGTTTTTTTAACTGAAAATCTCCCCCTCCTTTATGCAAGTGGAATTTTATAATTCAACAGAGTACCATAACTTAGACTTTTAAAAATCTCCGGATGAATAACTTATTCAGTAAGCTCAGAAAATACGAAATCATGATTCGAAAAGTGGCTAATAATCACCTTCAAGGTGAATATCAGTCCATTTTTAAAGGCTCAGGATTAGAATTTGATGACTTGCGCCCCTACCAATATGGGGATGATGTACGCACAATAGAATGGAAAGTGTCGGCCAAAGGTCATGGAACCTTCGTCAAAACTTTTCGGGAAGAGAAGGATCAATCTGTGTTTTTCCTACTTGATATAAGCGGAAGTCAAGATATAGGGCAAGAGGGAAATCGAAAAATCGATCAGGGAAGAATCATTTCGGGAGTACTTACACTTGCTGCAGTATTTGAAGGAAGTCAGGTTGGATTGGTGAGTTATTCAGATGAAAAAGAAAAGCTAATTCTGCCTGCCAAAGGTGGCAAACAGGGAGTAAAGATGATCAAAGGAATTTTTGAGCACCAAAACAAATCCTTAAAAACAGATCTAAATGGGCTATTTACCTTTGCGTTAAATCTGATAAAAAAGCGAGCTGTGGTAATTGTAATCTCTGATTTTATTGATTCTGATTATGAGCGCCCTTTTCGAGCACTCGCTGAGCGGCATGATTTGGTAGCTATACAGCTGACGGATCCCAGAGAGTCTACTTTACCATCCTTAGGAATCATTCCGGTATATGATAAAGAGAAAGGAAAGACTACTTGGGTGAATACAGCGTTTGGAAGTTTCTCAAAAAAAATAGCTGATACATTCACCACTGACCGCGCACATCTTCAAGACCTATGCAAAAAAAATCAGATTAATTACTTGGCGATTGACACCACCCAAGATATCATAGCTCCCCTGATTGAGCTGTTCAAGTATAGAAACAAAAGTATGAAACGTGGCTAAAATTTTCTTAATTAGTTTATTATCTGTCTTTTCGATAGCAGTCAATGCCCAAGAAGTAACTGTAAACGGCTATTTCATGCAGGATTCAGCGAAGTTGGGCGAGCGAGTAGGATATGTTTTAAAAGCAACCTACCCGGCAGCTAAGCAATTGATCTTTCCGGATTCTGTCTATAACTTTGGAGAACTGACTCTTTTAGAAAAGCAGACCTTCACATCGAAAACTACAGCAGGCGTCACATTAGACAGCGCAATCTACTTCCTGTCAAATTTCTCCCTCGAGCCAAGTATTTTCCTTTCACTGCCAGTTTACGAACTGGCACGTTATGATAGTGTGACTTATTCTCCATTGGAGGCAGAATTGAAGCTGAAATTGACGCTCGACATTATCCCTGAGCAGCTTGTCTTTCAAGAAAATAATATCTATCAAGCACTCAATAAACCAACCAATTGGATAGTTATAAGTATTCTGATCGGAGGAATTCTTGTTTTATTGAGCACACTCTATTTCCTTTTCAACAAGAAGATTGTTGGTTTTTTTACTCAATTATCAGAGAAAAGACGCTGGAAGAAGTTTGAGAAAAAGTGGAAGTTTCAGACCGCAGAACTCACTAAAAAACCTTCGACTGAGCTTGCCGATGAGGTAATCGGTCTATGGAAAGGTTACCTAGAAAGCATTACAAAACTGCCTATAAAAGAATGGACATCCAGTGAAATTGGTGAGCAGCTTGCAGATATTAAAATCTTCACCTCACTTCGCACCATCGATATGATCATCTACGCGGGCGAATCTTCAAAAACTGAAGAGGCAACAGCATACCTATTTGAGGCAGCCAAAGAAAAATTTGAAAACCAACTAAGTAAAACCTACCATGATCGAACAGCTGTCTGAGTTTTTTAGCTGGTTTTGGTTTTTTCCAGAGACCTTAAAATCTTACGAATGGGAGAAGCCCTGGATTTTAAACTTGATCTGGATTATCCCTGCACTTATGCTTATTCGGAAATTTGTAAAGTTTTTAAAAAATCCAGTATTAGAGCTTTCTCTGCCAAAATCTGTATCGGGTAACAATCCATGGACCTACCTTAGACTAATTCCATCAATATTTTTCTTCTTCTTTTTAATCCTGATGGTTATAGCACTAGCCCGACCACAGCGGAGCAATGAACGAGTAGAACAATTTACAGAAGGAATTGACATTATGCTTGTCATGGACATTTCAGAGTCGATGGACTTGCAGGACTTCAGTCCAAATCGTCTGGAAGCATCAAAAGCTACGGCGGTAGATTTTATCAATGGGCGTTTTGGAGATCGTATTGGTATGGTTGTTTTTGCGGGCGAAGCATATAGCCTGGCCCCTTTGACCAATGATTACAAACTCTTAACTGATTTGATCAGCGAGATATCATTCAGCATGATGGAAGCAAAGGGAACTGCTATTGGCTCAGCTTTGGCATCAGCGACCAATCGAATGAAAGATTCTGAGTCCATCTCTAAAGTGATGATCCTACTCAGCGATGGAGAGAGTAACGCTGGAAATGTGGACCCCTTATTTGCAGCACAGCTTGCTTCAGCATTGAATATTAAAATTTACACGATAGCCGTGGGTAAGGATGGAATGGTTCCTTATGGCACAGACTTCTTTGGCCGACCACAAATGGTCGAAAGCTACTTAGATGAAACTACGTTGAGGGAAATTTCAAAAGTAGGAAACGGAGAATTCTTCAGAGCTTCAAACGCTAGCACGCTTACGGATATTTTTGAGCGGATAGATAGTCTAGAGAAAACGGAGATCAAGGAAAATCGCTATAAAGAAACCTCTGATTATTACCGAGTTTATATATTTTGGGGATTGATGCTATTATTCAGCTGGATGCTTTTGAAAAGCTCCTTTCTGAATAATTTTCTATTGGATTAGCGACTCTCCGAAAGTCCGCTTTTTCCAAAGTGCCAATCGAGGATTCATGACTGCAAACCAAAGTGGAGGAAATAATGCCAAAACGACCATAGCTGAATAACCTGCGGGAAGCTGGGGACTTTCATCGTAGTGATTCAGAATTTGATAAGGCTTATGCGTATTTGCATGATGATCAGAGTGCCGCTGCAATTGGAAAAGCAAAAAATTGCTAACTACCTGACTGGCATTCCAAGAATGAATTGGCGTCACTCGCTCATAATTCCCTGATTCTAACTTCTTCCGTTCCATTCCATAATGCTCAAGATAGTTTACCAATTCTAAAAGTGAAAATCCAAAAATACTTTGAGTAAAAAAAAATAATGGAACTTCCCAAACGATACGACCCAAGAGTACTGATGAAATAACACATGCTAGGCCTGCAAAGAGTATAGGCAATACTGTAAACTGTATCATTTGATTCTTTATTGACCAGAATGGGATTTGTTTTTTAGAAAGTCTTTGGTGCTCTAATTCCCATGCACTTAGATAGCCATAAACTACTGATCGGTACCAAAAGGAATAAAAACTCTCACCGAATCTACTAGTAGCTGGATCATCGGGTGTGGCAACCCGAACGTGGTGTCCTCGATTATGCTCGATAAAAAAATGCATGTATGTAACGGTCATCAAAAGCATTTTAGAATACAGTTGTTCAAGGGCACCGTTCTTATGCCCCAATTCGTGAGCTACAGTGATCCCGATCCCTCCTGTAATTAGAGCCATTCCCCCTGAAAAGCCTAAGAATTCCCACCAGTAAAAATTACCCACACTTATGATGTAAAAACCCCAAATTAAGATTCCAAACTGAACATACACCCAAAAAAATGTGACCAGCTTATAAAAGATCTGGTGAGTGGCTTGATTGATTGTCTCTTTGGCTATATTATTTTGATCTCTACTGATCAAAAAATCCATAATAGGTACCAAAATAAAAACAAAGCAATGAATCAAAAACAAGTTTGGACCACCTAAATACACACCAAGGATCAACAATAGCGGTAGGATTAATGCACTGAAAAAACCGATTTTCTTAAGGCTGGACATTTGATTTACGTTAAAGTACATCAAATTAAACTAAAATTTCCAATCAGGAAAGACTGGTACTTATATTTTTTGTATTGTAGCTGATTAATTTCAGACTATGAAGTGGCTTGTTTCACCACACTGCACCTATGAACTATGATAATGTGGTATTCTGCAATTATCTCAGTAATCTAATTTTCATTACTTGATCTACAGAATAACAAACTAAGCTGAGGAAGGCTAATAATGGACAACTAAAGTATCGGCGTTGGGAATGTTTATCATATATTATTTGCTTTCTGTCTTTAAGTCGTGCAATTGTGAATATGCAGATATGGAAATTTGAGGAGATAAAAATTATGTTGATTCACGCTTATCTGGTAAGAAAAATAATATTCCAGCACCAAGATATACTTCTCACCCTACCATTCCTCTTTAAGAAAATAACCTCAATGCTCAGACACAGCGGGATTTGTTCCAACTTGGTTTCAGGAATTTTGGGTCCAAAGATTGAATTCAACAATGTACATATAATGACTAAGATGAATTTAGAAGCAAGAGTACAATACTCTTCGTTACTTAGGCCAAAGATTCACATTAAGTTCAACTTGCTGGATGTTTACCCTTGAATTTGCAAGGGGGAGGAAAAGTTAGGCTAGAGTTTTCCGGTCTATTCAAAGGCCTATAAAAATTTTGGAAATAACTTTCTATGCTGCGTTCTTGGCTGTCCCTTTTTCATGAAGTTCATTTGGTTTCTTTTTAGTGGTATGATGAACCTTTTGGTTATAATATTCAATATGGCTTTTGATCCACTCATTTAATTTAAAGCCATCAATGCAAGGATTGAGATAGATATAATCATACTTGATTTATTTCCAAAATCTTTCGGTCCAAATATTATCTATTACTCTTCCTTTATCATCCATCGAGATCTGAATCCCGTTTTTTTCAAGGTAAGTTATCCATATCGAAGCGGTGTATTGAGAACTTTGATCCGAATTGATTATTTCTGGCTAACTGTAGCGAATTATTACCTCCTTTACCACCTGTTTATACCATTTTTCATCTTGACTATAAGAAAGACCCCAAGCAAGGATCCTTTTACTGAATACAGCTATTACAGCGGTCAAGTATATGAATCCCTTGCCCATCGGGACATAGGTGATATCGGTCGCCCAGACTTAGTTGGGACGTTCAATGGCTAAGTTTCGCAGTAAATAGGGGCGGATATATTCTCGCAATCCCACCTTAGTAAGATTTTTTCTACGATAGATAGTCTGCCGGCCCATCAGGCGAAAGAGTCTGTGAATCCTTTTGACCAACCAAGAAGCCCGCTCCTGCCAGCAAATAGACCATCGAGACCACACCTTCGGTAAAATGGTTCAGTAGATGCATATCCATGATCAGAATCATTTCCAGATTCTTGGACTTCTCTTGTTTGGGCTGATAATAGCAATTACTTCTCCACATAGAAAGTAAAGCACATTGTTGACGAATGGATAGCGCTTTGGATTGGGGTTTAATCATCATGATTGAACTTTTCATATCCTCCAGTTTCTTGCAACTTTTTTTTTAAAAACTCATTCGCTATTTTCAGCTTTCCTATCTGGGAGTAGAGTAGCTCAATAGCTGGATCAGACTCATCCTACTTTTTTGTCCCTTTATCAAAAACACTAGCTATGTATTCCAGGAACTCAGTTTTCCATTTGGAAATAATAACTGGACTCACCTCAAACTTTACTCCAAGCTCGGAGAGTGTGTACTATTTTTTGCTAGCTTCAAAAGTAACTTTAGCCTTGAATTCTATTGAAAATTTGCATCTGGTCTATTTGCTCATAATATTTAAATTTAAGCTGAATTTTTAATTTAACCGCTGGTCCTAAATTTTGGGGAGTGTTATAGCGCTCATAGAAGTGGAAAAACAATAACGTACCCAGGTTGTCAATAGCCTATCTGGCCTATTTTCAACACTTCCCAGAGTGAATAGAGAAAGAGTACGACGATACCCAACACGATTGGTACATCCATGTTGATTCTATGCAGCTTTAAAGAATTGAAATCCGATTTATGCGAATCACCTGCTGAAAAGAGAACGATAGCAAGTACCAAATTCAAAACATTGAAAAGAACTCTGAAATTCTAGTCTAGAAACTGCTCCTATGAAAAGTATTTAGGACTGCTGAAAGACATAATGTTTCCATAACAAAAACGACCAAGAGCTGATTTAATTATTAATCCTTTAACTGAAATGTAACTATCTGTGATTAAGCCAGTAACCTAAATTTTTTTCCTCAACTGGCTAAAAGTCGCGCCACGGCGGGGTGATCCCATGACGCCCTGATAACGACCGAAAGAAGTACCGGTAATACTAGTGTTTAACCTATATTAAGCTGCATTTTGATTTTTACTGATGCAATTGCGGATATACATAAATTAAAACACCTCAGATTCAAGTAATAAATGCATCACCTTGGTGTAAAAAAATCTTCTCTCTACTGGTTTAGAAAGATTGATCTGAGGATCAAACCAATTAGATGAAGTAGGTCAACCAGTAGGAGTATTCAGGTAATTACGCGTAGGCAAATAAAAACAAACAATAACTTATTATTTGATTGACACTACCCACTACTAGGAGTTCAATCTCTTTTCCTCGGCCTGCTCCACATTGGTGAGCTTGCCTCGCCGTGGCGGGTCTTTCAACTAAAATAAAAGAAGTGAACCATGTAAATTTGAACAAAAAAGCTTTCACTTTTAGCATCTAAATAAATAAAACAGCCCTTTATCTTATATCTAACATAGTCAGGATACTGCTATGCAAACCTGATAGCAGTAGCAAAACAGCGGCTAGTTGACTTGATTACGGGGAATCATGTGAGGTTACAACGGTTTATTTTCGGGTATTTTTTTCACTGCATTGCGCTGTGGTTTAATGAGGTTCAGGTGCAGCGGAGTAGAACTGGATGGAATCCAATGCCAGTTCTGTGTTGCCCGACCGGTCGGGGTGTAGAAGGGATTGGAATTGGGGTTTTCAGAGGGGGGTAAACGCAAAAATGCCAGCTATA
>Ga0222709_1000043_pt1 | contig 58681 bp, 53 predicted proteins | sample AntAcemetage1692_FD_179822 | JGI IMG/M metagenome (GOLD analysis project Ga0222709, IMG submission 179822) | Saline water microbial communities from Ace Lake, Antarctica - #1692 | ecosystem: Environmental > Aquatic > Non-marine Saline and Alkaline > Saline | place: Antarctica: Ace Lake...
GGGATGAGCTCAACAAAACGGCTATAACTTGGCATATCGGGAAAATAACTCGTTAAATAAACCAGTGCAAACCGCTCGTAGAAATACTGAAAGTTCTTATAACCCGACCAGTGATAAAAAATAAGTAGGGTCAACACCTCACTGTCACTTATGGCGGGTACTCTTGTACGGGTCGATGACTCACCCAAAGACCGTTGACGAAGCCATGATTCATAGGATTTATCAAAATCATCGCAAAAAATGAATATCTCTATCAGTTTTTTCTCGTTAATTAGTGTTGCTATTGGTGAAAAGGTGAGTTTAGGGTGTCAGATACCACAAATATCATCATTAATCGCCAATGGCTTTATTCATATTATCCCGAACTCACGTTATCTTATCAACCAAAATTGGCGTTTATATTACTTGAACTACTTAATACACCCAATAGCAAAACTAATGCTAACCAAGTATCAAAAAAGTGACGATTTAATTTCTGAGCCAAAAGCAACTCAATCAAATTAAGATTATTAAACATCATCACGAATTTATTTGCACGATCATTTTGTACTTGATTCTAAGGTTATGAACTCCTGCTTTAGCACTTGTAACAAAGTTTTTCTGTCGCCCCCACCCCCCGTCCCCCGTCCCCCCGCGGCTTTTAAGCCGCAGACTAAAACTGGTGATAATGTCCAATAGTTGATAAACATATTTCCCCAACTTCAAACAGCTCTTAATAACCTAAATAAAGATTACGATCGCACAGGAAAGCTCAAAGAAATAAAAACCCCTTCCCTGTACATATGTGGAGAATTTGGTGAAGCTACTCCTCCAACTGTAAAATATTATCAGAGTGTAACTCCCGACTCTAAGTTTATCATGATTAAAAATGCAGCTCATATGAGCATGCATCACAACCCATCTCAAAATAAGGAAGTTCCTAAATAGAATTGAGGGCAAAACAACTGATGCCAATACGGTATATAAGCTATCGTTTGGGCAGTTCCTGTTTAGGGAAGTTCGTGCGTTGAAACGCCACAACTCATGTACAAACCACCACACAATAATTACCCAAGAGGTAAATCGGTAATCCCATTTGGTATGTTCTTAATTTTTCTTCCGTTGGCGGAAGCGGGAGAAACTGAACGTCTTTTCAAAATAGTTACTAAAAAGGCAATCATTTGAAGGTTTTTCTCGATTACTTTGCAGGATGAACACCTTCGAAGATTTCAAAATCAAAAAACAGCTAAGTGAGGCACTCACCAAGCAGGGCATTGAAAAGCCAACTCCTATCCAACAAGAGTCGTATTCTCCGATTCTGGCGGGTTCCGATTTTGTGGGAATTGCCCAGACCGGTACCGGAAAAACAATCGCATTTTTACTTCCAATCTTACAAGACTTAAAGTTTTCGGACCAACCGAGTCCGAGGGTTTTAATTCTGGCTCCCACCACCGAGCTTGTTAAGCAAATAGTAGAGCAACTCGAGAAACTAACCACTCACCTCAGCGTGAGAGTTTTAGGAGTTTATGGCGGCTCGAACAATATAAAGCCTCAACGCGTTGCCGTTGCGGAAGGCATGGATATTATCGTGGGTACTCCCAGACGCCTGTACGACCTTGCCGTAAGTAACGTATTGCGACTAAAGTCAATCAAAAAACTGGTGATTGACGAAGTGGATATCATGCTTGACTTTGGTTATAAAACTCAGCTGCGAAACATCTTTGAGCTACTTCCACCCAAAAGGCAAAATATCTTCTACTCTGCCACCATGACAGAATATGTAGATGAATTGATTGGCAAATTTTTGATTAGTCCGGTCAAGAAAACCATCTCTATCAGCGGTACGCCGCTGACCAATATCAGTCAGGAATCTTACGCCGTTCCCAATTTTTACACTAAGGTCAATTTGCTAAATGAACTATTAACAAATGACGAAGAGTATTCCAAAGTATTGATTTTTGTGGGTACTAAAGTTCACGCTGACTTGTTATTTGAACTTTTGGATTTCGAACCAGAAACTTCCGTAATTCACGGTAGTAAAGAACTAAATTACCGGACCAAATCCATTGCAAGTTTTGAAAATGGCAACAGTAGAATCCTGATTGCAACCGATGTAATTGCCCGTGGAATTGATTTAGAAAAAGTTAGTCATGTAATTAGTTTTGACACCCCTTTCTATCCCGAAAACTACATTCACCGAATCGGAAGAACGGGTAGAGCCGACGCACAAGGAAAAGCCCTGCTCTTTTACACTGAGAAGGAAAAAGCCTTAAAAGGGGATATTGAAAGCCTGATGAACTACACCATTCCGGTTACGGAGCTACCCGAAGAACTGACTATATCCAGTCAACTCACCCCAGAGGAAAAAGACAAACCTGTGGTGCATAAAGAGCTTTCCGACAGAAATACATTCAATGAAACTGGAGCTGCTTTTCACGAAAAGTCGGCGAAGAATAGCAAGGAGAAAAAAGAAAGAGTAAGCTACGAGCAGCAACTAAAAGAGCGGTTTAAAAAACCACTCAGACGCGGCGACAAAACTCAAAATATGAAGAAAAAGAATAAAAGGTAACTTGATGAAACAAATCATTATCAGACAGCAAAATTCATGACTCAGAAACGAATACTTTTTACAGGAGGATCTGGCAAGGCAGGAAAACACGTGATACCCTACCTCCTCGACCAAGGACATAAAGTACTGAACGTTGATCTGAAACCTTTAGACTATCCAGGAGTAAACAACCTGATAGCTGATATTACAGATTCTGGTCAAATGTTTAACGCCATGAGTTCTTACGCAGGGTTAGACGAACTGGAAACAGGAAATGGCATTCCAAAATTCGATGCGGTGGTTCATTTTGCGGCAGTACCTAGAATCTTGATAAACCCCGATAATGAGACCTTTCGGGTAAATACCGTAGGCACTTACAACGTGATTGAAGCGGCGGTTAAACTTGGTATCAAGAAGATTATCATTGCTTCCTCTGAAACCACCTACGGCATCTGTTTCTCAGATGGGCAAACCGACCCTAATTCCCTTCCGTTGGAGGAAGATTACGACGTAGACCCGATGGATAGCTACGGATTATCGAAAGTTGTGAATGAAAAAACGGCACGCAGCTTCCAACGGAGATCAGGCTTTGATATTTACGCCCTTCGCATTGGAAATGTCATTGAGCCGCACGAATACGCCGAACTATTTCCGCATTATTTCGAAAATCCCGAAGTAAGACGCCGGAATGCATTCTGCTACATTGATGCCCGTGACCTTGGGCAGATTGTGAATTTATGTTTAGAAAAAGACGACTTGGGTTTTCAGGTTTTTAACGCAGGAAACGATCACAACGGGGCGATTATCCCGAGTAAAGAATTGGCGGAACAGTTTTTCCGGGGCGTACCAATTACGCGTGAATTGGAAGAACACGAAGCCCTTTTTTCAAATCGTAAAATCCGCGAAATGTTGGGTTTCAAAGAACAACACAACTGGCGAAAATACGTACAAGCAGAGTGACTAATAAGCAAGTCCTCAAAGGTCGATTAAGTATTTTAGCCTAGAATATTAGCGACCTCAACTTGATAAAATCACAAAATAATGAACAGAAAAGGATTCGAACTTTTAGAACAGATTGAAGAAAAATCAGAAGACTTAAAGGAATTACTGAAAGAACCTTTACTACCAAATTCATTTCGGACTTTTGTTGGAAGTTATAAAATTGGGAAGGGCTTAATCAAGCGTGAGTTACTTCAGATAAATGATCAAACTTTAGATAAAATAGGTCTGACTCAACTCAGCATGTATGAGCTAACGGAAGGCAATGATTACCACGGTTGTTTAGACCACATCTTTGATTCTCAGAGTCTATTGAAGGAGTTTGGCAGCTATAAACTCCAGACCGAACATTGGCACAAATTAGGTTTTATCCAAATTGGCTTAATGGATTCTTCTGATGTATTACTTTTGGGAGTTCGGGAAGATAACAAAGATCAAGTTTGGAGACATAAACCAAGTGTGGCTGATAAAATCGGTGCGAAGTCAGGAAATAATGTCTTTGAGTTTATCCGGAATTTGAAGGAGTCAATTGACTACGAAAACTTAACGAGTCACCACATTGAGTTGGACCAGATCTACAGAAATATCAGTGAAAGTTATTGGAGAGTTAGAACGAAATAATCAGGCAAAATAAGAGGTCGCATAACCGACTACTGAAAATAGGAATGTTAACCGCGAAAGTACCCACCATGAAAAAAACGGTAGCCATTATAGGTGGAGGAACGGCGAGTCTATTTCTGGCGGCATTCCTAGACACTGATATTTTCGACGTTACCATTTTTGAAAAAAATACTACCCTCGGGCGTAAATTTTTAGTTGCCGGTGACGGCGGTTTCAACCTCACCCACTCCGAAGAGCTTGCTACTTTCAAGTCAAAATATACGCCCCCTTCATTTCTGGATAATGCCTTAGATAAATTCAGCAACGCTGATTTACGAACGTGGATGCAAAGTATCGGTATCCCAACTTTTGTGGGCAGCAGCGGCAGGATTTTCCCCAAGAAAGGCATTAAACCCATCCAGGTTTTGAAGTGCATAGAAGCACATTTGAAAGAAAAAAACGTCCAATTTAAATTCAACAAAACCTTCACGGGTTGGAACGAAGAAAACGCCTTAGCATTTAATTCTAACGAAATCGTAACATCAGACTACACCGTTTTTGCGGTGGGTGGGGCGAGTTGGAAAGTAACTGGGTCTGATGGTTCGTGGTTAAGTATATTCAAACAAAAGGAAATCGAAACCCTACCATTCCAACCCGCCAACTGTGCCTACGAAATCAACTGGAACGATAAATTCATCCAAAACAATGAAGGGAAACCGCTAAAAAATATCTCCATTTCCTTCCAAAATAAAACCCAAAAAGGTGAAGCGGTCATTACTAAATTTGGCATTGAAGGCAACGCCATCTACGGACTGAGCCCTGGAATACAAGCACTTTTAACTTCCAAAAACGAAGCGATGGTTTACGTAGATTTCAAACCCACAATTGATTTACCAACCTTGCTTGAAAAGCTAACGCATTCAAATTCTAACATAACAACTCTCCTAAAAGAGAAACTTAAATTATCCCGCACAATAATTGATCTGATAAAAATAACGTTGACCAAAGAAGAGTTTTTAGACCTTCCAATATTAGCAAAATTCATTAAAAAGTTTCCGTTAGAAATTACTGCCGCCGCCACTATTGACGAAGCCATTTCTACTTCGGGAGGAATTAGTTTAAACGCAATAAACTCTGAATTTGGAATAAAAAAAATAGAAAACCATTTCTGCATCGGGGAAATGCTCGATTGGAACGCCCCAACCGGAGGTTACCTCATTCAGGCGTGTGCCAGCATGGGCGTTTATTTGGCGGGGAGTTTGAATGAGCGTTCTAACTAAGATATACCTCTTCGCAATAGTTAAATAGTGTATCTTCTTTGCTCAAGTCATACCCTGAGAAACTCTAGCGAAGTTTCAACGGCATATATACGCAACTAAGTTAAAATGTATAATTTGCGTATGTACACTTACTAATTCCAACTCCCCAATCTTACCAAATCTTCACCCCTTTTACCTATTCCCGTCCCCAACACTAAGATGCTCGGTTTTTTGTGCTAATTTTGCAACATCGCACCGATACAGTCGGTTACGAAACTTTACAACACAACTACAAGATAGCACTGCGTGAAAAATATCAGAAACTTTTGTATCATCGCTCACATTGACCACGGAAAAAGCACCTTAGCAGATCGCCTGCTAGAATTTACCGGAACGGTTACCGACCGTGAAATGCAATCTCAATTGTTGGATAACATGGATTTGGAGCGTGAGCGGGGCATTACCATAAAGAGCCACGCCATTCAGATGGATTACGTCCACACCGACGGCGAAAAGTACACGCTCAACTTGATTGACACGCCCGGCCACGTTGACTTTAGCTACGAAGTTTCCCGTTCTATCGCTGCTTGCGAAGGAGCCTTACTTATCGTGGATGCCTCGCAGGGAATTGAAGCCCAGACAATCAGTAATTTATTTTTAGCGTTGGAACACGGACTCGAAATCATTCCGGTTCTAAATAAAATCGACCTTCCTGGGGCAATGCCCGAAGAAGTCACCGATCAAATTGTTGATTTAATCGGCATTGATGCCAACATGGTCATTCCAGCCAGTGCCAAAGAAGGAACTGGTATTCAGGAAATCCTGACGGCAATTATCGACCGAATTTCTGCCCCAAAAGGTGACCCTGAAGGTCCATTGCAAGGATTGATTTTTGACTCAGTCTTTAACTCTTACCGAGGTATCGAAGTAATATTTCGGGTGAAGAACGGTCGCATCAAAAAAGGCGATAAAATCAAATTTATTGCTACCGGAAAAGAATATGTTGCCGACGAAGTCGGAAGCCTAAAACTCACTCAAAAACCCCGTGACGTAATTGAATGCGGCGACGTGGGATACCTTATTTCGGGAATCAAAATTGCCAAAGAAGTAAAAGTTGGTGATACGATTACCACCGTTGGAAACCCAACTCAAGAAATTGTCACGGGTTTTGAAGAAGTAAAACCAATGGTTTACGCCGGAATTTACCCCGTTGAAACCACCGACTTTGAAGATTTACGAGATGCGATGGATAAACTCCAACTCAACGATGCGTCGTTGGTATGGGAACCCGAAACATCGGCGGCACTCGGCTTTGGTTTCCGTTGCGGTTTCTTAGGAATGCTGCACATGGAAATCATTCAGGAACGCCTCGAACGAGAATTCGACATGACGGTTATCACGACCGTTCCGTCCGTGAAATTCCACGTTTTTGACCGCCAAGGCAATATGACGCCGGTCTCTGCTCCTTCAGAAATGCCCGATCCGAGCATTATCCAACACATTGAAGAACCATTTATCACCGCTCAGATTATTACCGCCGCAGATTACGTCGGTCCGATTATGACGCTCTGCATGGAGAAGCGAGGAATCATCAAAAACCAGATTTACCTTTCGGCAACGCGGGTAGAGCTTACGTTTGACATGCCACTCGCCGAAGTAGTTTTTGACTTCTTCGACAAATTAAAATCCATTTCCCGTGGCTACGCATCGCTTGATTATACCTTGAAGGGTTACCAACAATCATATATGGTAAAACTTGACATTCTGCTTAACGGCGATCCCGTTGATGCACTTTCCGCCATCGTTCACCGCGATAAAGCTCACGACTGGGGCAAGAAATTGTGTGAAAAGCTCAAAGAGCTTGTGCCTCGTCAACAATTCGAAATTGCAATTCAAGCCGCTATCGGGGCAAAAATAATTGCCCGCGAAACGGTTCGAGCTATGCGAAAAGACGTGACTGCAAAATGCTACGGTGGTGACATTTCTCGGAAACGAAAACTACTCGAAAAGCAGAAGAAAGGTAAAAAACGAATGCGTAACATTGGTTCGGTGGAAGTTCCACAAGAAGCATTCATGGCGGTTTTAAAAATCAATTAATATCTCGGATAGTTTTTGATTTGAAACGCTTCTGTTAAATTTGAACATCTATAAAAATTCTAAGCTAAAAAAATACGCATGGCCGAAGTAATAAGAATGCCAAAAATGAGTGATACCATGGAAGAAGGGGTAATCGCCAATTGGAACGTTAAGGTAGGAGATAAGGTGGACTCAGGTGATATTCTCGCCGAAATCGAAACCGATAAAGCAACCATGGACATGGAATCCTACGAAGAGGGAACCATATTATACATCGGTGTGGGAAAAGGTGAAGCCGTTCCCATTAACGCCATCATGGCGGTTATTGGCGAAGAAGGCGAAGATTTTCAGTCGTTATTAGACAACGACGCTTCCGGAGATGATTCTGCCAAAGAAGAGCCGAAAGAGGAAGTTGAAGCTAAAACGCCGGAGAAACCTTCCACTAAAACCGAAGTTGAAACTGACGAAATTGATACTTCAAACATCGAAGCCACCATTATTCGGATGCCGAAAATGAGCGACACGATGGACGAAGGCGTAATTCATGCGTGGTTAAAAAAAGTAGGCGATAAAATTGAAGCGGGCGATATGCTTGCCGAAGTTGAAACCGATAAAGCCACGATGGAGCTCGAAGCCTACGAAGAAGGCACCTTGCTATACATTGGAGTAAAAGACGGAGCATCAGTTCCGGTTGATGGCATCATCGCCGTAGTCGGTACCAAAGGTGCTGATTTCGAAACGCTTCTAAAAGCCGACGAACAAAAAAGAGCTCCGAAAGCCGAGAAACCAAAGGAAGAAACTCCCAAACAAGAGAAAGCCGCTGACAAGCCGAAAGAACAAAAACCAGCGAAAGGAGCCGCACCACAAGTAGTAGCACCCGCTGCAAATTCAAACGGGCGCGTAATCGCGTCTCCGCTTGCTAAAAGATTAGCAGAAGAAAAAGGAATTGATATTCAGGCAGTTTCTGGTTCAGGCCCAAGCGGTCGGATTGTTAAGACTGACATTGATAACTTTATTCCTGCTGCTGCACCACAAGCCGCTACTCCGGTTGCAAGCAACGTAACAGTTACCGCTCCTGTGGGTGAAGAAAGCTTCACCGAAATGAAAGTTTCGCAGATGCGGAAAGCAATTTCTCGTGGCTTCAATCCCGAATTGCCAGCTCCTGAGTTCTTCATTACCATGGAAATCAATATGGACAAGGCAATCAGTGCTCGCAAGACGATGAATGAAATGTCACCTGTAAAAATATCGTTCAACGATATGATTATCAAAGCATCGGCGGTTGCGTTGAGTAAGCACCCAATGGTGAATTCATCGTGGCGGGGAGATCATATTCGCCAAAACCAACACGTACATATCGGTATGGCAGTTGCGGTGGAAGAAGGATTACTGATGCCCGTGATTCGCTTTGCTAACACATTGCAGTTATCACAACTTGCGGCAACTACCAAAGACCTCGGCGGGAAAGCTAAAAACAAGCAACTCCAGCCAAAAGACTGGGAAGGGAACACGTTTACCGTTAGTAACTTAGGTATGTTTGGCGTTGACCAATTCACTTCCATTATTAATAATCGGAATAACGAAAGTTGTATTCTTGCCGTTGGCGGAATCAAAGAAACCGTAGCGGTAAAAGACGGCAATTTTTACGCAACTAATATCATGAAAGTCACCTTAACCTGCGACCACCGAGTAGTGGACGGAGCAACGGGAGCGGCATTTTTGGTAACGCTTAGAGAATTACTCGAAGAGCCTTACAAGTTGTTAGTTTAAATAGGCGATAGATCTATTCAACGGGAAAGATTCTTTAAATCTTTCCCGTTTTTTTTGAACCCTGACAGTCGTCACAGACGCTGTAAGTGGTTTGAAGGATTTATTTCAAAAAATAATTTATTGTTTAGGTACTCTTGATATCACATTGAGCCTCCTACCGATAGAAATACTCCGTACAGACTGTCTTCGACAAGCTCAGACGGACATCGTTGCTTGCAAAGACTTGGGTAATTTTTATAATTATCGAAGCTCTGCCCAACTTGAAATTCTCGATATGAAAAACCTTTTTCTCTCCTTACTTCTCGTAACCGTAACTTCCACCGCATTCGCACAAAACCCCTACGAAAAATACAAAAGAAACTGGAAAGGAAAACAACTTCCCGACATAAGTCTTGTAACACTTGATAATCAACAACTTGATAACAAATCGCTGAGAGGGAAAGTGGTATTACTAAATTTTTGGTTCACGTCTTGCCCAGGTTGTAAAGTGGAATATCCTGGCTTACAAACGTTGAAAGAGCGTTTTCAAAATCAAGAAGAGGTAGTATTTATTTCGATTGCGAATGACGACGCAGCATATTTGGAAAATTTTCTCAAAAAGAACCCACTCAACTTTAATCATATAGCCTCAGGGAAACCAATTGCTGATAAATCTTTCAAGGTTTTGGGATACCCCACAAATATCATTGTTGACCAAAATGGAATCGTGCAACACGTTAAAATCGGCGGTTCACCGCAATCGGCAGACGATATAGAATACGAAATGAAAATGCTGCTGAAAAACAATTGATTCTAAAAATTCGTTAAATTGGCAATTAACTTCGACAACTATGAACAAAGAAACAATTATAAAACCATCAAAAACCATGGATCGCAAAGATTTCATGAAGTACGTCGGCATGTCGGTTGGCGGAATATTATTAATGAACTGCATGCAGGCGTGTACCGAAGCTGAGATACCAGACCCAACGGCTCCCAGCAATAGCAACAAGGTTGACTTCACGCTCGATTTAAACACCACCGGAAATAGTTCACTGAATGACGGCGGCGGTGCGGTAGTAAACGCTTCGAATAAAGTTATTGTAGCAAGGTCTCTCGACAAAGCTACGTTCTTTGCGGTGCAATCAAATTGTACGCACCAAGGAACAACGGTTCAGTGGCAAGGAAAAAACAATCAATTTTTCTGCCCAAACCATAGCTCACGTTTTCAAACCAACGGAGCCGTGGTAGTTGGTCCAGCGACTTCCGCTCTAAAGAAATACAATACTTCATTTGATGCTTCGGCAAATACGATTCGTATTTTTGAATGATCCAGTTATATTTTATTGATTCAACAGGAAATCTAATTTTAGAACCGACCGAGAATGAGTATTTCCGGTCGGTTATTTCTTTTTTGGAGGAATTCAGAAATTCCGACGCAATAATTGTGCAAACTTCAGGATCAACGGGAAAACCAAAAAAAATCCCGTTGACGAAAAGTCAAGTAATCGCCTCAGTAAGTCAAACGAAAACCGCCTTTAATTTAACACCAGACGACATCGCTATTTGCTCGTTACCAATTAGTTATATCGCAGGGAAGTTAATGCTACTACGAGCCGAAGTTCTTGGAATGCGAGCGATTATTATCGAACCATCGTCAAACCCGCTTCACAATTTAAGTAGTTTAACAAAATCGTTTTTTGAGGAAAATTCAGGTAAATTATTCTATGCGTTTGTACCACTGCAACTTGAGAATATTTTAGGAAATCAAAATGATATAAAATTACTGTCTTACGCCAAAGTAGTATTATCGGGCGGAGCGGCGTTGTCTATTTCTCTGGCAACGAAACTTTCTAATCTTCAACTTAACGTTTACGAAACTTACGGGATGACCGAAACCGTAACGCACGTGGCCATCAGGAAAGTATCGAACGAAAATATACCGCTCCCTTTTAGCTTTCTTGAAGGAATAGAACACGGGTTAAATCAGGGTAACTGCCTGAAATTAAAAGGTTTAATTACTAATAATCAATGGATTCAGACAAACGATATTATTGAATATACCAGTCAAAATGCATTTCGTTTATTAGGGCGATTAGATAACGTTATCAATTCGGGTGCCGTAAAACTTCACCCCGAACAAATTGAACAAAAAATCAGCATACTTTTTGCCGATAGAAATATTTCCAATGCGTTTTTTTGCTACGGAAAGGCTGACACTCAACTCGGACAAAAATTAGTACTTTTTGTGGAAGGAGTGGTTTCAATCGATTTAAAATCGCTACTTACAAATGAACTTACTAAATTTGAGCTTCCAAAAGAAATAATCTACGTCGAACAGCTTGTTCGCACGAGTTCTAATAAAATTAACCGAGAAAAAACCGCACAATCAATTCTATGAAAATACTCTTCCAAACCGCCGAAAGCATCCCCCCACCCTACGCCAATCAAGTAGAAATTGACAGTAAATCAACTGGTGAGAACATTCACGTAAAATTCAGGCAAACGTACCTGCAACGCGACGAAATGGAGGAAGAAGATATACTCGACGAAGGCTTTTCTTTAGACGATGATATGGAATGGGAAGGAGAATTGAACGAAGCTTGGAAAGCTGAATTTCAAAAAGTTGCTGAATCTACAAAAGAATATACAGCAACTTCAAACACAGCTCACGACGAAATTTCGGTTGAAGTCGAAGACGCGAAACTATCACCAAAGAATGTTGATCCCTTAAAAAGGTTCATTGAGCAACTTCAGCAAGCTATTTTTGAACACGAGAAACTCGAAGCTCCCTTGAACGTTGTAATTAAAGAGATTTCAAATTCAGAAGAAAGGACTACGAAATTGAACGCTTCGTTTTTGGAAAGAACGTACCTGCAAACCATAAACGGACAGGAAGTACCACAGCATTGGAATCAACTTGACGAGCAGCTAAAACTGATTTTTGCCGGAGATTATGTGTACGAAAAAGCAAGCAATAAACTTCCTACCAAGAGAGGACTCTACGTCAACTTAGGAAATGAATGGTGGTTTGAAGTTGGAAAATCATTGATAATTCAGCCAACAAAAATTCAAGGATTTTTGGTTTAATTTATCCGGTTTTTTAAATTCTCTAATTCTTTCGCAGCATCAGTGATATAACGTTCTATTTTTTCTAACGACGGATTTGGACGCGGTAAAATGGTTGAGTAATAACCAACTACTTCCCACAGTTCCAAAATATCATTTTCTGGTATTTCCTGGCTCAGAATATTGTGAATGTCCGAACTGAGAAGCAACTTGTTCTTTATTTTCAACTGATTATAAACTCGTCGATAAATAATTCCGCTGCTTTTTGTAACCAGAATATACGCTGTACCGTCCACTACATCGTTAATATCACTAAACCGCTGACCAATCACAACGGAGTTTTTTATCGGAAAATCATTTCCCAACTCAAACCCACGTAGCGAGCTACCACTAATTTGCGGAAGTCGGTACGTTTCCAATCGATCAATAAAACTTCTGTTGTCAATATTATTGATATATGGCACCTGCTGATGCAGGTTGATAACCACAAATTCGTCTGGTCTCGCCGCTTGGATTTTAACCGGTAATGGCTCAGGCTGCTTGAACCTCTCGCTTTGTGCGGGTTCGGTTCGAGTATAGGTAACGGGTTCTACACGATTGCCCTCAAATACAGAAGGTCGCGGCCGGGGAGCTTCCATAGTAGGCTGAATTTTATTCAAAAAATCAGTCGCAACGTCTTTAATAGGCACGGCATCCTTCTGTTTCTCAAACTCAAATGCCATATCGGGCGTTTCACGTAGTTTCCGAATATCGTGCTTTATCAGAGAATCTACCGTAATTTTAAAAGTATTGGCGATAGTTTTAAGCTTGTCAAGCGGCGGGTTTGCCCTTGCTTCCTCGTACGCTCCCACCAACGAGCGTTTAATTCCTATTCTGCGGGCAAACTGTTCCTGAGTTAAACCGTTCGTTCGGCGGAGGTATTTAATATTTTGACTTACAATTGACATAAAATATTGATGAAAAATAAACCTGTCATTAACTATGAAAGCATTTTAGGTAAAGGTAATGAATATTACGATTATCAAAATTAGACATAAAGATAAATATCTTGTACTTTATGAATAAATTGCGTTAGATACATTCATCCAAACTACACCATCATGACCGCTACATCAACAGCCTTACCAACCCAAAACCGTTATCAGGAGTTATTTAACCTCCAAAAGTTACATGCTGCCACCGTTTCAAGATCAACCGCAAGTGAAAGAATTAAAAAGATAAAGTCGATTCGTGACTGGACGTACGAAAACGAAGACCGAGTTTTCAAAGCGTTAAAAGCCGACTTTAAGCGGGGCGAAAACGAAACGAAAATAAGTGAAATTATACCTATAACTGGCGAAGCTCGCTACATTATCAAACATTTGAGAGGTTGGATGCGGCCGCAGTCTATTGATGTGCCACTCCGATTATTAGGAACAACTGGAAAAGTCACGCACGAGCCCAAAGGTAATTGCTTGATAATCAGTCCGTGGAACTATCCATTCAACCTGACACTGAAGCCACTTTTGCAAGCCATTGCCGCCGGAAACGTGTGCATCATTAAACCTTCAGAAATGACACCGCACACCTCATTATTATTGAAGGAAATGCTTTCCGAGCTCTTTGACGAGAATGAAATTTGTGTGATTGAAGGCGACGCCGAAACAGCCATCGAATTACAGAAATTACCTTTCAACCATACATTCTTTACGGGAAGTCCTGCCGTTGGAAAACTCGTGATGGCAGCAGCAGCAAAAAACCTTACTTCAGTCACGCTGGAACTCGGCGGAAAATGCCCGGCAATCATTGACCAAAATGTTAATATAGGCGATGCCGCTACAAAGATAATATTCGGGAAATTTATGAATAATGGGCAAACTTGTATTGCCCCAGATTACCTATTAGTTCATTCTTCTATTAAAGAGGAGTTTACGCAGAAACTCGTTGCAGAACTGACTAAAATGTACGGCAACGATATCGAAAACAATCCCGATTACGCTCGAATTATCAACGCTCATCATTTGACCCGGTTAAAAGACTGGCTGCAAGACGCAGAAGCAAAGGGAGGAAAAGTATTAGCCGGAGGAAAATCAAACGCTTCTGATAACTACTTCGCACCCACCCTTATTTCTGAAGTTACCGAAGAGATGACCATTATGCAGCAGGAGATTTTCGGTCCAATCCTCCCCATAAAATTTTACGATGACTTACCAGAGGCACTAGATTACATCAACGCAAACGATAAGCCGCTTGCCTTATACTTGTTCTCAAAGTCATCGGAAACTAAGAAGGTGGTGGCGGAGAATACGTCTTCGGGGGCGTTTGTCATTAATGATGTTGTGATTCATTACCTCATTGAATCTTCTCCTTTTGGGGGCGTCAATAATTCTGGAATTGGAAAATCATTCGGGCATTACGGCTTTGTGGAGTTTTCAAATATAAAACCCGTGGTGGAAAATAAGTTTAGCCAAACAAGTCTGTTTGCACCACCCTATATACCAACAATCAAAACTTTGTTAAACGCCGTTGCGAAATGGTTATAAAAGAAAAAGCCTCCCAAAATTTCGGGAGGCTTTTTTTATAGTTTTATATGTTTGTACCGTTTTTCTATGGTTTGCGGTAAATATAAGTCTTTAACATTTGGGATGGTATCAGAAGAGAGTATCAAAAAACTCTTGGCCCGTGTAATCCAACCGGGATAAAGATGGGCTTCTCTAAGTGATTTGTAGTAAAGGACCCGGTACTTAACGTACGGGTTTACGATTTGATCAACAAAGTAAAAGCTGTTCGCACGTTCAACGTCCTGAACGCTCAAAATGCCATCTTGTTCTACTCCGATGATTGCTTCAAAAGCTTTGATATTCTCGCCGTTTCTTCCTGAACCTGCATTTATCAAATGATCAATCAATACCTCCGCTACTTCCTGACTGGCGAATTGATCACCATGGAAGCGATCCCAGTAGTTTCTACGCATAATTCGGAGAGCTTCAGCCTTAGTGAAGTCTCTATCTCCGTATATCGGTTTGTGAATTCCGTAACCTGCACCTTCAAAACGAAGTAGCTTTGGAGCGTACTTCGAAAAAGAAGCAGCTGAAACGGGAAATGTTAAAGTCAAAGAACTAAAAATAAATAAAAGTAAAACAACTATTTGCTTTTTACTCATTAAAAAAGAATTTGGTGAAAAAATCTAATCGGACACTCGTCCGACCATGGAACCTCTTTCCATAAGCAATTGTAATATCTCAATAATTTGCTATATCTATCGCTTTCTTATACAAACGTACAACGCTTTACGGTAAAATACAATATTATTACAAATAAAATTCACAAACATAACTCATAACTATCTACTAACAAGTAATTAATGAACATTTACGCTATTATAGCAAACTTGATATAATACAATACATTGTTAGATTATTTTTCATTAAAGTGATTAAAATTCAGAATATATTTTGGTACTAAAACAAGAACACCATACGTTAACACACCTATGTACACGTAAGCCAAATATTTAATATATTACTTGAGTATATGACAAAGAAAATCCTGCTCTTGGTGTCAAGAGCAGGATTCAACAAGAAAAGTGGATTATTTAGCCACCAATTTTAGACATCAGTTGCTCGATATTCTGTTCGCTTACGGGAATCTGAATTTCGTTGATTGTCACTTTTAGGTTGCGTATTGATTTGATTCTTGGTAATGAAATAATGTACGACTTGTGTACCCGCATGAAGTTATAAGGAATTAACTTCTCTTCAATACTCTTCATGGTCATACGGGTAATGACGGGTCTTTTAACGTCTTCGATGTAGATTTTGATGTAATCTTTTAATCCTTCGATGTACAAGATTTCGGCGTACTTTATCTTAACAAGCGAATATTCAGAATTTACGAAAAAGTAGTCCGAACCAACTTCAGGCGTGGCAACCTTTTTCAAATTGTAAAACTCCTGTGCCCGGTTACAAGCTTTTAAAAATCGCTCGAAAGAGACGGGTTTCAGCAAATAGTCCACCACGTTGAGTTCAAAACCTGTAAGTGCGTACTCTTCGTAGGCAGTATGGAAAATAACCATGGGCGACTGCGTAAGCGTGTTCAGAAATTGAATTCCCGAAAGTCCAGGCATCTGAATATCCAGAAAGAGTAAATCAACCTCATTAGTGCTCAATAGCTCAGTTGCTTCTAATGTATTAGAGGCCGTTCCAACTAATTCTAAATACGGGACGTTGTTGATATTATCCACAAGAAGCTCCAAGGCGAGTTCTTCATCGTCTATTGCGATACATTTAATCATGAAAGTAAATATTTAAGGATACTTGATACGAATCTGCCGAATCAACAATTTTTAATTTGTTCTTTTTCTGGTAAAGCAAATCCAGCCTTCTTTTTACGTTTACCAGACCAATTCCTGAACTTGGGTCTTTACTATCCATCTGTTGGGCGGGCGATTTAATATTCTTCACTTGAAAGAAAATACCTTCGGTATTAGTTTCCAAGATAATATCAATTGTCGGCTCTTTAACCATTCCCGTTCCGTGCTTAAACGCATTTTCCACAAATGGAATTAATAACATCGGCTCAATTAACAAAGATATATTTTCAAGGTTACTATTAAAATTAACTTTGACTTTCTTACCGAACCGCAGAATTTGTAAATCTATATAATTGTTTAGATAAGCGTATTCTTTCTCAATCGGAATTTTAGAATCGTCTTTCTCGTAAAGCATATAACGCAATATCTCAGACATTTTTATCAGCATCGGTTCCAGCAAATCAGACTTTTTTCTGGCGAGCGAAACCATGCTATTTAACAAGTTAAACATAAAGTGCGGAGATATTTGCGAACGCAGAAAAGACAACTCAGATTTAAGTCGTTCGTTTTCCAGGTCAGACTTTATTTTATCTTCCCGCACGTAATCACTAAAGAAACGATACGAGGTACTGATTGCAAAGATAAAAAGATACGGAAGGAGCGAGTTGAAGTAAAAATAGTAGGTAAGTTTATCGCTATTCCCAGTTATTGTAATCCGCAACGCGACTCGGATAAGGATTAAGACAACGATGAGACTCGCCAGTATCAAAAAGTAAGAAACCACTCTCTTTTTCTTGAAAAAACCTGGAATCAAGTACTCTGAATTCAAATAGAACAACCCCACAGAAGAAACATTCACGAAGAGCCAAAATATCGGGTTATTATACGTGGAGCGTTCCGAAAAGGAAGGATCGTTCGCCAAGCGTTGAAGCGTGTAAAGCAATGGTATCAAAGCATAGAACAACCAAAGTAATACCTGTAAAAATCTGTTTATATAACGTTTTTGTATCATATGGAGAAACTGATAAGCGTAAAGTACATTAATAATTAATTCCTTTTTTTATCAGATAGATGAGAATAACCGATTATGCCTACCCCCCATTAAATTTATGCGACTTTACGCAAGTACTAAGTCGTCTTTATCCTCCACCCGAGCTACTGTTGCGGCGGCGATAAGAAAACATACCCCCCCAAACACAAGCGAGTAAATCGGGTTTCCACCGAAAAAGTACTTCACCATCAATCCGCCAATTATACCATTCGTTATTTGCGGAAGCGTAATAAAGAAGTTAAAAATCCCCATGTAAATGCCCATTTTTGCGTGCGGTAAAGAACCCGCTAATATAGCGTATGGCATGGCAAGGATACTCGCCCACGCAATACCGATTCCAATCATCGGTAAAATAAGTAGTATCGGGTCTGAGATAATAAAAATCGAAATTAGACTCAGCCCACCGATAATTAAAGAAAAAGCATGCGTTTTCTTTCGTCCAAAACGTTTGGCAACCCGCGGAATAAGGAAGGCATAGATCGCCGAGACTCCATTATAAATACCAAATAAAACCCCAACCCAATTTGCCGCTTCATTATAAGTAGCGGAAGAAGTCTCGTTTAATGGCAGATTGTAAACGTGATGAGCAATCGCGGGAGTAGAAAAAACCCACATGGAAAACAGTCCGAACCAAGAAAAAAACTGCACCAAACCAAGTTGAACCATCGGCTTTGGCATTTGCTTTATCGCAACGACGATATCACTAAAACTACTTTTTTGCTCCTCAACAAAAACTTCGTTATTATATTCTGCTTGCTCTTTAGGCGTGTACTCTTTCGTTCTGATTACCGTCCAAAGTATAGAACCAAGCAGTACTACCGCTCCCGCCGCAAAAGAAAAAACTAAACTATCCGGCACTTCACCCACTGCGACTGTATCGTTGTACCCAAACCAGTTTACCAATACATAAGGCATCCAAGAACCAATTACCGCTCCAATACCAATCAAAACCGTTTGGATTGAGAAACCGTCAGTTCGTTGTTCTGTGGATAATTTATCCGCAGCTAACGCTCGGAACGGCTCCATCGATATATTAAACGAAGCATCCATTATCATCAAAAAACCAGCACCAACCCACAAAACGGGTACTACCGAAATGAATAAATCAGCATTCGGCATCAGCACTAACCCAATTGCCGCAAGAACAGCTCCCGCAAGAAAAAATGGCCTTCTCCGCCCCAAACGAGTCCAAGTATTATCACTCATGTGACCAATAATCGGCTGAACAATCATTCCGGTTAACGGAGCCACCAACCAGAACCACGACAAGTGTTCTACATCCGCCCCGAAGGTTTGCAGAATCCGACTAGCGTTGGCATTTTGCAAAGCGAAACCCATCTGAATACCTAAAAACCCGAAACTCATGTTCCAGATTTGCCAAAAACTCAACTTTGGTTTTTTATCGGTCACAGCCACAGTTAGGTTCGTTGATGAAGGTACCATAGATTATTAGCGGTTGAATGGTGGAAGACGATTAATATGTTCACCCCTCTCCTCTGAGGAGAGGGGCAAGAGGAGAGGTAGTTTAAAATTTGAAAACTTTGAAAGAACCTGGCTCAATCGTTAATGACATTCCTAATACATCAGGTCGAGTACTTGTCAATGCTTTTGATTGCATATTAATCCTTAGTTCGCCCGTGAGCACTTCGGTGAACGTAAGCTGCTGCCCATCAATATTTAGTTGGTTGAATAAATCATCCGGCATCCTTAAATCGACGATGTGCTTATCTTTATAATCGAAATTATAGACGAATAATAATCGCTCCTTATCAAGGTAGCGTACGTAGCTGTAAATCTTGTGTTTATCGTACGAAGAGCTTTGCCCCTGCACATTGGCGTACTGCAAATCCCAGAACTTACCGTTTTTCACAATATCGCTTGAGGAAATAAATTCGTTTAACTTAACGTAAAACTCCCGAAGTTTTTTTTGCTTAGGAGATAGTTTTCCGCCGTCAAATTTTCCGCCGTTTACCCACGCCTGAAATTCAGGAACGCCCCAATAATCGAATATGGTGGTACGTCCGTCTTCTCCCTGAAAGCCTTCTGATTTAGTTGGATTTACGCCCACTTCCTGTCCGTAATAATACATTAAAGGTCCGCCATGCAGCGTTGCCGAAAGTGCCATCGCTGCCTTCCCCCGATTCATATTTTTAGCAAAGAAACGCGAGGCAATACGTTGCTCATCGTGATTTTCGAGAAAACGCAACATCCGGTTTGAAAATTCACCCGACTCTTTTTGCCAGACTTTCGTAATATCTTCTACCGAACCACCATCTTCCATCAATCTTCTGACGGCATCGTAAAGACCCACTTTATCGTAGAGGTAATCAAACTTTCCGTTGTAAATATAATTTCCGTATTCAGCAGGGTTATAAATTTCTGCAATAAATACGGCTTCACCCTGTTGCTTTAACTTCGGGATTACCCAACCCCAGAATGCAACCGGAACCATCTCTGCCATATCGCACCGAAAGCCATCCACGCCTTTAGCTTGCCAGTACGATAAAATATCGTACATTTTATTCCAAGTATCAGGTATCGCTTCGAAGTGCGTTTGGCGATTATTAGCATAATCAACTCCGTAATTTAACTTAATCGTTTCGTACCAGTCATTTATTGTTGGATTGGGCGTAAATACATCATTTCCCGTAGCTCTGGCGGGTTTCTCGGTGTAACTATTTACTGGTTTAACGGGCGGGTTCGCCTCCGCAGGAACCGTAAAAGGTGCACCATTTAAGTAATAAAAATTATTACTCGCAGCAAAGGGTTTAGTATTATCGTCGTCCGCACCAAAGTCAATAATACCTTCAGGTTTTACATCCGAACGGTATTCTCGGGCTACGTGGTTCGGCACAAAGTCAATGATAACTTTGAGTCCAGCATCGTGCGTTCTTTTCACCAACTCTTCAAACTCCCGCATCCGGTTGTTTACATCAACCGCGAGTGCAGGATTTACATCGTAATAATCTTTAATAGCATACGGCGAACCCGCAATTCCTTTGATGACTTGCGGGTTGTCTTGCGGAATTCCGAATTTTGAAAAATCTGTCATGGTAGCGTGCTCCACCACGCCGGTAAACCAAATGTGCGTGCTGCCAAATTTTTTGAGCTCACTAAGGGCTTTTGATGAGATATCATTGAACTTGCCACTGCCGTTCTCAGCAATCGTCCCGTTGGGTTTATTAGTGGTATTTGTGTTTCCGAAGTAGCGGGTAAAAAGTTGATACACTACTAATTTGTCGGTGGGGTTTTCTGTCATATTATTGATGGACTCTCGGTCAGTAACGCACGATAAGCAAGCTAAAAGAAGGCAAGCTAAAATAGTTTTATTCATATTGGTCAAAGATTGACCCCAAAGGTAAAAAATCATTTTAGTATGATAAAGCTTCCGAATCGCTTAAATTTGTAGGGCGGTATATACTCTCCCTAATAATGAAAAAAATATCAAACTACTTCAGGGTAATAGCACTCCTTGCTGTTATGCCGCTATTTTTGCACGCTCAGAAAACTGCTAGACTCAGAATAAATCCGACTAACTGGTACGTGGGCATGAAAGGCCCAAATGTACAGCTACTGATTTACGGAAATAACGTTGGGAAAAATCGTATAGGACTTAAAAAATACGAGGGCGTAAACATCACCCGCGTTTCTACGGTTGAAAACCCAAACTACGTTTTTATTGATTTAGTTATTTCGCCCGATACTAAAGCCGGAAATCTGCATTTCGACATTAACCACGATAACAAAGTAACAAGCTTCGACTACAAATTAGCAAACAGGACAGCAAGGCCACGGGCGGTTACTCCCACAGATTTTATCTACTTACTAATGCCCGACCGCTTCTCAAACGGCGATTCGACAAACGATAAATTTGCGGATATGGCAGACCCAACCCACGATCGAAATAATTCGTGGAAACGTCACGGCGGAGATTTACTATGCGTGACAGCACACAAACAGGAAACATATTCACAGATAGAATTATAAATCTTGACGGATTAGAAGTAAAACCAAAACAACAATATATCTTAGAGATTCGGTGAACAGTATAACTCAGAGCTGAAAACTTAATAATACAAAAGACTTATTGACTAAAAAAAGACCAAAGAAAACATGAAGATTAAAGGATTTTTATTTGACCTCGACGGCGTAATCGTCGATACTGCAGTTTACCATTTTCAAGCGTGGAAACGCATGGCGAACCAACTCGGATTTGATATTGACGAAGAGTTTAATGAGACCCTGAAAGGCATTGGCCGCATGGACTCCATCGAAGCGATTCTGAAACACGGAAATATTAATATTTCTCAGGAAGAAAAACTGCGTTTGGCAACCGAGAAAAACGAATGGTATTTAGAATTTGTAAACAAAATGACGGAAGACGAAATCCTGCCTGGTGTAACCAAGTTCTTCAATGAATTTAAAACCCTCGGCATAAAATGTTCTTTAGGCTCGGCAAGCAAAAACGCTCCAAGAATTCTTGAAAAAATTAACTTGTTTTCAGAATTTGACGCAATCGTCGATGGTAACAGCGTAACGAAAGGTAAACCAAACCCCGAAGTATTTATCAAAGGTGCGGCTGCACTTGGTCTAAAAAACGAAGAATGCGTAGTTTTTGAAGATGCCATTGCGGGGGTTGAAGCTGCCCAAAGAGCTCATATGAGAACGGTCGGGTTTGGCGATAAAAAAATACTGTACAAGGCTGATTTTATCTATAATACCTTCAATGATTTTACCTGCGAAGAATTACTAAGAAAACTCGCTTAAAACGATTTTGGGCACTGCACCCTGATAAGAAGCACTATTTCTACTGTTCATACTCACGAAAATACAATTGATTCATAAAATGAAAAGTTATATCAAACACCACCCGTGGAAAATCATTGAAGACGAATTCTACGCCGAACACAACGAAATTACGGAAAGTTTGATGAGCCTCGGTAACGGTCGGATGGGTCAAAGGGGTAATTTTGAGGAAGGATATTCCGGAAAATCACTGCTCGGAAATTATATCGCGGGTGTTTGGTTTCCCGATAAAACGCGGGTGGGTTGGTGGAAAAACGGCTACCCAGATTACTTCGCTAAGGTAATAAACGCCACTAATTGGACTCAAATAAAGGTTTACATTGAAAATAAACAATTAGATTTATCAAACTGCAAAATCCTCTCCTTTCACCGAGAATTAGATATGCAGCGAGGCACCCTTTCGCGAGTTTGCACCGTAGAAATGGAAGACGGTAAGCAACTCAAAATCGACGCTTTTCGCTTTTGTAGTATCACCCACGACCACGCCGCCGTTATTAGCTACGCCATTACGCCGCTTAATTTTTCGGGAAAAATAACCTTAGAACCGTCATTGGATGGCGACGTACGTAACCGCGATGCGAACCACGACCAAATTTTCTGGGAGGAAGTTGCCAAAGAAACCAAGTCAGGTGAAGGCTATTTAACTATCAAAACAAAGAAGTCTGAATGGGAACGCGTACCTACTTTTACACTATGTTCGGGTATGAACGTGAAAACTTTTCAAAACGGCAGAGAGCTAGCAATTAACTCGCTACCAAAGAAATATGAAAAGTACGTGGGTACTTTGATAGAGTTTAATGCATTCGAGAATGAGGAAATCGTATTGCAAAAATTTGTGGCAAATTTCTCAACGCTGGATGCAGCAGAAGAAGAACTAAAAGGCATTACTAAAAAGTACTTGTCCGAAATCCACGAAATTGGTTTTGACGAAATGCTCGCTCAGCACACCAATGCCTGGGCAAAGAAATGGAAAATGGCCGATATTCAGATCTCCGGCGATGATGCCGCCCAACAAGGAATCCGGTTCAATATCTTTCAATTACAACAGACTTACACGGGCGAAGACGCCCGCTTCAATATTGGACCAAAAGGTTTTACGGGCGAAAAATACGGCGGCGTAACTTACTGGGACACCGAAGCGTATTGCATTCCGTTTTACCTCGCCACCGCTCCACCAACGGTTGCCCGCAACCTCTTGATTTATCGGCACAATCATTTACAGAAAGCCATCGAAAACGCCCAAACACTTGGTTTCTCTAGCGGAGCAGCTTTGTATCCGATGGTGACCATGAACGGCGAAGAGTGCCACAACGAATGGGAAATTACGTTTGAGGAAATTCACCGCAACGGAGCAATTGCTTACGCCATTTTTGACTATATAAATTACACCAAAGACGAAAGCTACTTGAGCGAATTTGGACTTGACGTGCTGATTGGTATCAGTCGATTTTGGGCACAGCGGGTGAACTGGTCGAATCAAAAAGAAAAGTACGTAATGCTCGGCGTGACCGGCCCAAACGAATACGAAAACAACGTAAATAACAACTGGTACACCAATTATATCGCGGTATGGACGTTGAAGTACACGGTAGAAGCAATCGAAAAAGTTCAGAATCAAGATGAAGGTAAGTTTAATGAATTAACAGAAAGGTTGAATTTTGACGAAGCTCACGAAGTTGGAGGATGGTTGCATATTATTGACAATATGCACTTTCCGTACGACGAAGAACGTGACGTATTTTTACAACAAGATAATTTCTTGGATAAAGAATTATTGAGCGTTGACGAAATTACAGAACACCGCCCCATCAATCAAAAATGGTCTTGGGACCGAATTCTGCGTTCGTGTTTTATCAAACAAGCCGACGTTTTACAAGGATTATTTCTGTTTGAAAACGATTTCGACGAAGCAACCCACCGCCGAAATTTTGATTTCTACGAGCCGATGACTGTACATGAATCATCGCTTTCACCGTGCGTACATACTATTCTTGCCGCAAAACTCGGCAAAGCAGAAAAAGCCTACGAAATGTACGTCAGGACCGCCCGCCTCGACCTTGACGATTACAACAACGATACCGAAGACGGACTGCACATCACCTCCATGGCGGGAACGTGGATGTCTTTAGTAAAAGGCTTTGGCGGAATGCGGGTAAGCGACGGACAACTTTCTTTCAACCCTGCCCTACCCGACCAATGGGATTCGTACAGTTTCCGCGTGTTGGCAAATGGTAATATCTTACAAGTAAACGTTTCCAAAGACGGAACAACGTTTGAAAATTTTGGAGAGGAGAAAGTAATTGTAATGTTGAATGGGGAGGAAATTGAGGTTTTGGCAGTTTAGGAGATAATTAGGCGTAAGGCTATTTATTTGTAAACGTTTATTTTCGTTTGTAAACGATTGACTACTTTAACAAAAAATCCTAAATCACTCTTTATCAGCAAACTAATTTTTATCTTTCGGAAGATAAAAGTGATATAAACGCTACTGTTGCGTATATACTATACTAATGTTAGGCATGATTAAAATCAGATACCCACATGAAGATATTAATTCTAGTTCTAATTTTTACTCCTTCAATAATAATAGCTCAAGAGGCTTGGTTATCTACTCCAGAAAGTATTAGTCAATTCAGGGAACATGTCGAGTCTATGAAGCCAGACACATCTCAATTTAACTTAATGGTTTCAAATAAAACCATTCAACTAATTGGACGTGACTTAGAAATACGCATTTACAAACCAAAGAGTGCAAATTTGAAACCCACATTAATATATGTCCATGGGGCATGTTGGGTTGCAGGAAGTCTCGATAGTCACGATGAAATCTACAGGTATTTATCAAAGAAAAGCGATATTAACGTTGTAGCCATAAACTATAGATTAGCTCCGGAAAACAAATATCCTGCTGCTCACAATGATGTTTATGATGCTACTGAATGGATATGGAACCATGCAAATGAACTCGGATTAGACACAGAACAATTTGCAATCGCCGGAGAAAGCACCGGAGCGTACTTTACTGCCGCCACAACACTAAAATCAAGGGATACGAAAAATGGTCCGACGTTTTCTTTTCAACTACTCGTTTATGCTGCTCTTGATGGAGGAGGCTCATCTTGGACCGAATGTAAAGATTTGTACTTCAATAATAAAGACGACATTAGGAGTGAATATGGCTCACCCCTTTGGTCTAAAAATTTCTCTGGGCTACCAGCTACATTCAACATTTTAGGGGAATACGAGATTTCTAGAGCCGAAGAAGAGCTATTTATGAGAAAATTGGAAGAAAGCGGGGTCATAACTAAAAGTTTCATGAGCGAAGGTGTGGGTCATGATGTAACAAATTGGTTATCAGCTAAAAGTGAAACTCCAGCTCACCTGAAAGCGATAGAATTTATAAAAGCTGGATTTGACATAAAGTAAACCATGCCTAATATGGTCTTCTTATACCGTACGTTCCGCACGAAAAACATTGTAGTTAACTAATAAAACAAGTCTTAAGTGAAGAAAATGCTCCTCCCATTATTTTCTATGATGTTAACTTTAACATCTTGTAATAAAACGGCAGATAATAAAATAGAAATTGTCAGCCTGATTGAAACATCTACAAGTTGGGATGGAACAAAACTTACTGAATACCTTAAAGGCACGCCGAAAGTAACGGTTTTGAAGATAACTATACCACCAAAAACAAAATTAAAGATGCATAAACATCTTGAAATCAATGCGGGTGTTTTATTAAAGGGAAGTTTAAGGGTGATTAGTGAAGGTAACGATACACTAAACCTTAAAGCAGGTGACCCAATTGTTGAACTTGTTAATACGTGGCATTATGGAGAAAATTTAGGTACTGAACCTGCCGAGATAATCGTATTTTACGCTGGAGTCGAAGGAACGCCTATTACTGTTCTTAAAGAAGGTAATCATTGATTTAGATAAGACTAACTACCGCCACAGCCGAAGCTTTGTGATTAATCCAAAAACTCCACTATGAACTATTTTCCCATTCTAGCTCTAAGTTTTTTATTCCTGTTCTCTTGCTCTCAAGAAACCAATGATGAGTCAAATGGGGTTGAGGTACCCGCTTTGGTGAAAAAATCTAGTAATTCGAATGAAGTGACTGAAAATGAATCGGTTGATAAAAATTCTTTTTACGTAAGAGCCAAATTTGCAAAATTTTGGTTGGGGGATGCCGAGCACTACTCATTCGAAGAGGAATCAGGCGAAATAATAACCTTTGATGGTTGTGAAATTGACAACTTTGATTTTACAGTTGAGTTAGACGAATCTGAGTCAGACACTCAAAATCAAGGTTGGGGTTCTAACCCTAAACTTCAAGGAAAATGGTTTAAACTGACTTATGTCAATGAAGAACAACCAATGTATATAAACGGCCCGATGGGAATGACAAATATTATTAACAAAGCAGTCCTTGAGGAAGAATAAAGCTAATCAGCAGTTGATATAACGCATAGCTTCTAAACGTCAGCTACCACATCATACCCAAAGCGTTAGTGGATTGCAGTAATCGAATATCTAACTACTTTCCAAAAGATTTCTTCATTCTGACGAGTAGAACTCGAAGGATACCACTTCGAAGATAAAACCATCAGAGAGCGTAGAAATGATTTATAGGGCACTAATTTTTTCCAAATTCAACTGCTCAAAAAACTCATCTTCCGCAATTTCCGAAACGCCACCGCTTGGTAAATCTTCTAATTCTAGCGTATCAATTGAAATACGGATAAGCCGTTTGCATTTATGCCCCACGGCAAGCACCATTTTTCTGACTTGATGATATTTACCTTCTTTGAGCGTTATTTTCAGCCATGAAGTTTCGCCTTCGTACATCAACCGTTCGGGAATATCAGGGAGGTTTTGTGGTTCGTGGGTGAGTTCAACACCACAGGGGGTAGTTGTCCAATAATCGCCACCCCTGATTCTAATCTCAACGCCTAAACGTAGTTTCTCGAGCGTTTCTTCGGTTACTTTTCGCTGTACTTTTACTAAATATGTGCGTTCGTGGGGTTGTCCACTATTGAAAAGCAGTTTAGTTATCCGTTTATCGGTTGTCAAAATTAACAGCCCTTCACTATCATTATCTAACCTACCAATGGCGTGAATACCTTCGGGGAAATCAAAGTCCAATCCACCCAATAACCTCGCTCCTTCATCACCACCCACAAACTGCGAAAGCATTTTGTAAGGTTTATGAATGATAAAATAGCGGTTTGGGGGAATGGACATTGACTAAGAAGACTTATTTATTACATTAACCTCATCCTAAATCCTTTCATTCCGGCGATCCGGTACTGATAAGAGAAGGACTTCATTATTATATTTTGGGTTATTGAGTGTAACTAACTCTTATCCCTTAAATAACTGAAACGTAATTTACCCAATCGTTTCGATTGTCAAATTGTGGTTGGTATAAATACAAATATCGGCGGCGATATTGAGCGATTCGCGTACCATTTCTTCGGCGTCCATTTCCCGTCCGTGGCGTTTTAAAGCGTAAGCCGCAGATTGAGCGTACATTCCGCCAGAACCAATAGCGGCTACATTTTCGTCGGGTTGAATAACGTCACCGCTACCCGAAATTATCAGAATTTCTTCCGTATTTGCCACAATCATCATTGCTTCAAGTTTCCGTAGGTAGCGGTCGGTTCGCCAGTCTTTAGCGAGTTCAATAGCGGCACGTTTCATGTTTCCGCCGTAGGCTCCGAGCTTTTCTTCAAATTTCTCGATTAGCGTAAAGGCATCGGCGGTTGAGCCAGCAAAACCCGCCAATATTTTCCCGTCTTGTAGTCGTCTGACTTTTTTTACGTTAGATTTTGCCACGGTATTTCCCATCGTCGCCTGTCCGTCGGCTCCTAGTGCTACTTTCCCGTCTTTTAATATTCCTACTACTGTTGTTGCGTGTATAGCTTGCATAATTTAGTTAGTTTTTAAAATCCCAATAGCTGCGATCAGGGTGCGATAAGTTTTATGTATAAAAAGTATTTACTTAATTCTACGGTGCCTTCGACAAAGTCACTTCGGCGGTATGGTTAGGTTGGAAGTGACAAAATTTTAATATTCGTACGTGTCGAGCCAATTGGAAATTATTTGTTGGTTATTAATTATTAAAAATTGCTCAATCGAGGTACCTCTTTGTTATCGGTTTATACGTATCAATGCGGCGGTCGCGGAGGTAAGGCCACGTTTGGCGGTAATATCCTGCCTGATCCACGTCGATTTCCTGTACATGAACCACCTCTTCTTCGTGCGGAGCGACGTATAATAATCGTCCGTGCGGGTTGGAGATGAATGAGCCGCCCCAGAATAATTGATCGACTTCCCTCCCAATCCGGTTTACGGATACGACGAAAAGACCGTTCGCGATGGCGTGACTGCGTTGAATAATCTGCCAGGCATCGTACTGTTCCTGATTAATCGTTTTCGATTCTTCGTTGGTGTCCCAACCAATTGCCGTTGGGTAAAATAAAATTTCTGCCCCTTTCAACGCGGTGATTCGGGCGGCTTCAGGGAACCATTGATCCCAGCAAATCAGTACGCCTAATTTACCGAATTTTGTGTCAAATACTTTATAACCTTCGTCTCCTGGTGTGAAATAGAATTTCTCGTAATAACCCGGATCATCGGGAATATGTTGTTTACGATATTTACCCAAATAAGAACCGTCGGCGTCAATTACGGCGGTGGTGTTATGGTAAATCCCGACCGTTCGTTTTTCAAAAAGCGAAGCGATAATAACCACGCCGTGTTCTTTAGCAACTTCCTGCATACGATTTGTTGTCGGTCCTGGAATAGGTTCAGCTAAATCAAAGTTGGCGTGACTCTCTATATCGCAGAAATACAGTGAAGTGAATAACTCTTGTAGGCAAACAATGTTTGCTCCGCGTTGAGCTGCTTCAATAATTTTTCCAATGGCTTTGTTCAGGTTGTCTTCCACCGAATCAGTGCAAGGCATTTGAATAATTCCGATATTAACTTTTCTCATTTTTGATGTTTATAATAGTTTAATCCGAGTTTTCGACCGCCTGATTCGCTCAAACTGACACTATCTACGGCATTAATAGAACGTTAAACCGCTCACCTAATTCCTGTAAACCTTCTACTACTTTTTCGTTTAAAGGGATTCCGTTTTGTTTGCGTTCGGTCGTCGAAATTCGTTCCGCATCTCCGTGGATTTGCACTTTTTCACCTTCTATTGCCTGAGCATTTCGAAAGCGTTCAATCCAAATATCCATGTCTCTTTTAAACTCATCCGCCGGACGGAAAGCATCGATTCGCATCGCTCCAACGAAATGCCCCGTTCCCAAACCAACGCCTTGCGTTACGTCGTGAAAACCTGCCGTAGCGAACGGAGGAACCCACGGGCCAAAGTTTGCTCCAGAAAGCACACCCGATAGAATGTCAACAATCGCCCCGAGTCCGTACCCTTTGTGGCTGCCGCTTTCTCGCGTTCCACCAACTGGCAATAATCCGCCACCTTCTTTGACTGCGTTATTATTCGTCGTTGATTTCCCTTCGGCGTCCTGCACCCAACCAAGCGGAGCGGGTTCGCCTTTGCGTTGCAGAATTTCCATTTTACCATACGCCACTGCCGTTGATGCAAAATCAGCTACGAATGCAGGTTGATTTTGGGCGGGAACGGCCACCGCAATCGGGTTTGTTCCCAACAATTTTTCTTTAGAGAAAGTCGGTACTACAAGTGGAGCGGCGTTTGTCATTGACCAACCAATCATATCGTTCTCTATCGCCATCATGGCGTGGTAACCCGCGATTCCGTAGTGGTTTGAATTTCTGATTGCCACCCATCCCGAACCAACGTTCTTGGCTTTTTCCATCGCTAATTTCATCGCAAACGGAGCAACCACTAAGCCCAAACCTTTGTCACCGTCAACCGTTGCAGTCGAAGGAGTTTCGTGAACAACTTCAATATGGGGAGTTGAATTCAGTCGGCCATGATCAAGCAAACGAATGTAGCCGGGTAAGCGGGCTACGCCGTGTGAGTCAATTCCCCGCAAATCGGCAGAGATTAAAACATCGGCGGCTTGAATCGCATCATTTTGCGAACATCCAATTGACAGGAATATCTTTTCAACAAATTCTCGGAGGTTTTCTTCGGCTATCGTCATAAATCAGTTAAATTTCGGTTACAAAGCTATAAAACCCAACTTATCAACAAGCGTTTTGAGTAAAATAATTGGCATTGGTGGTGTTAGCCGCTCAGGTAAAACGCACTTGTCGCACGATATTGTTTGGCATTACCGTCAACAGGGTAAAAAGACAATCGCCGTGCGTCAGGATGATTTCGTAAAATTAAACTGCAATATTCCTAAAATCAACGATGAAATCAACTGGGAAATTCCCGAGTCAATCGATTACCCGCTGATTATTAAAACCCTGAATTTTCTTACCGCCTATTTTGACATCATAATTATCGAGGGGCACCTCATCTACGCCGACAAACTGCTGGTTGAGATAATCGACACACCGTTTCTTTTACAGACAACAAAAGGTACTTATAACCGCCGCAAAGCGGACGATACCCGTTGGGGGAATATACCCAAATGGTACGTAGATTATATCTGGGAGGCTTTTGAGAAATTTGGTTCACAAAGTCTAACCAATCCAGTACTCATCAAAACTGACTACCCAAACATTGATTTTGTAGAAAAACTATTACCGTAGATTTATGAGCAATAGAGAGAAATTTATCGAAGAAATTAATCGGGGATATACATTTGAGGGAGATACTATTACCTTGGGAGCGGCTATGCTTGATGGCAAACCCGTAGCGGGAACCGTTGTCAAGTTACCATTAAAAACGCTGAATCGCCACGGGCTCATTGCCGGAGCAACGGGAACGGGAAAAACTAAATCGCTGCAAGTAATAGCGGAATGCCTCAGCGATGCCAGCGTACCCGTCATGCTGATGGATATTAAAGGCGACCTCAGCGGCTTGGCAGCTCCAGGAGAAACGAAAGACTTTATTCTTCAACGAACCGATGCCGCCGGAGTTTCTTACGAACCAACCGCGTTCCCGGTTGAATTATTGAGCCTAAGCGACGAAAAAGGTACGCGTTTGCGAGCAACAGTCAGTGAGTTTGGACCCATTTTACTGTCGAAAATACTTGGACTAAACGATACGCAAGAAGGTATTTTATCCGTCATTTTTAAATATTGTGACGATAACGGCTTACCACTCGTTGACTTAAAAGATTTTATAAAAACAATCCAATACCTCGGAAACGAAGGGAAAGGTGCATTTCAGGAAGCTTACGGGTCAATGTCTTCTTCTTCGATGGGTACAATCCTGCGAAAAACCATTGAGTTACAATATCAAGGCGGCGATATCTTTTTCGGCGAAAAATCATTTGACGTGGATGATTTAATGCGGGTAGATTCATCTGGTAGAGGATATATCTCTATCGTTCGGGTTACGGATTTGCAAGACCGTCCGAAACTGTTTTCAACGTTTATGTTGAGTTTATTAGCCGAACTTTACCAATCGCTGCCCGAGGCCGGCGACGAAGACCGCCCGAAATTAGTGATGATTATTGATGAGGCTCACTTGGTTTTCAAAGAAGCCAGTAAAGCCTTGTTGGATCAGATTGAAGCTGTTGTTAAACTCATTCGTTCCAAAGGAGTCGGTATCTATTTCTGCACGCAAAATCCGCAAGATATTCCCGCTGCTGTGCTGAGTCAGCTTGGCTTAAAAATTCAACACGCATTACGGGCGTTTACCGCAAACGATCGCAAAGCCATTAAATTAGCCGCCGATAATTATCCTTTATCTGACTATTACAAAACAAGCGAAGTGTTGACTCAGCTCGGAATTGGCGAAGCACTTATTTCCGCCCTAAACGAAAAAGGAATACCCACACCGCTTGTGCAAACCTATATATGTCCGCCCCGCTCCCGTATGGACATTCTTTCCGAAAAGGAAATTGACGATGTCGTAGCAAAGTCTAAAATTGCCGTCGAATATAACGAGGAAATAGATCGAGAAAGTGCCTACGAAATTCTGGCAAAGAAAATGGAAGTAATTGCTCGGGAAGAAGCCGAGACAAAGGAAGCTAAGGAATCTGCAACTACGGCAAAAAGGGGAAGGCCGAAACAAGAAAAATCAATGATGCAGGAAATATTAGGTAGTTCAGCGGCACGTCAAGTAGGAAGAACCGCCGCTACACTAATTACCCGTTCGTTGTTAGGAGCGTTGGGAATTAGCACTACAAAACGCCGCACGAGCAAAAAATCAAGTTGGTTTTAAACCCCGATAGTCACGTAAACACATTTTGGAACACAAACTAAAGACCAAAAACTCACAATAACTTATGAACTTTGAGCTAATCGGATTATACATAATGTCGGGGTTTTATGTTTTTGCGGGAGTCATGCACTTCGTACGACCGAAGTTTTTCTTGGCAATTATGCCGCCTTACGTTCCAAACCCGAAAGTAATGGTCACCTGGAGCGGTATCTTCGAAGTCGCTTTAGGACTAGGCTTACTTTCAGAAAGTCGGCGTAGTTTTTCGGCAACAGGTATTATCCTGTTATTGATTGCGGTTTTTCCGGCAAACCTCTACATGGCGTACGGAGAAAGGTTTCAGAAAATATCACCGCTGATTCGTTGGGGAAGGTTACCACTTCAACTTGTCTTAGCGTGGTGGGCCTATCAATACGTATAAAAAAAACCGTTACGAAGATTCGTAACGGTTTTTTAAGTAAAATCAGGAATTGTAAATTACTCAGCAGCAGTTTCTGCTTCGTCTTCTCCTTCAATTTCTTCGTCTTCTACATCTTCAGTTTGCTCATCATCCGTTTCTGTAACAGAACGTGGTACATTCACCGAAGCAATTGGGTTGTCAGGAGAATCTAAGATTTCAAGATCACTTAGTTCAATCGAGCTAACCTTGATAGATTTACCCAAACGAAGGTCAGTAATATCAACGTCTACGTATTCAGGAATATCCATCACACGTCCACGCATAGTTAATTGGCGTAATTTGTGAAGAAGCTTACCTCCACTTCTTTGTCCACGAGAAACTCCGTTCAAACGAATCGGAACTTTTATCTTGACAACTTTCTCATCATTCACGATAAAAAAGTCAGCATGGATAAGTGTATCGTTTACGGGATGGTATTGTGTTTCCTGCAAAATGACATCGTAAATAGTGCCTTCAATATTTAACTTGACACGGTAAGCGTCAGAAGTAAAAATTAATGGACGAAATAAATATGCCGGGGCATAAAAAGCTATTTGCTCTTCTCCGCCATAAAGCACTCCTGGTACCATTCCTTCGTTGCGAAGGTCCTGGGCAACTTTACGACCGAGATTCGCTCTCTTATACCCTACAATCTCAGTTGTTTTCATTGTAAAAAAATTTATTTGTTAAAAGTAATTGAATGCTGGTAATTAATAAACAACGTGCTGATCGAGCCGTTATCCCGGATTCTGCCAATGGCTTTTCCGAAAAGTTCGGCGATTGAGACTACCGTTATTTTGTCGTTTTGTTGTTTGAGCGGAATTGTATCGCTCACGATAAGTGACTCTAATTTAGAGTTAGTAATATTATCATGGGCGTTGTGCGACATGATCGGGTGCGTGCAAATTGCCCGAACCGACTTTGCTCCATTCTCCATGATAATTTCTGCCGCCTTGCAGAGCGTTCCTCCCGTGTCAATCATATCATCAACAAGGATGACGTTAGCGTCTTTCACGTTTCCGATAAGTTGCATAGACGTCACTTCATTTGCCCGAGAGCGGTGCTTATCACAAATAACGATATCGGCGTCGAAATAAGAGGCAAATTTGCGAACCCGCTTCACTCCTCCCACATCAGGCGAAGCAAAAATCAGATTATCTAAACTCAACGTTTTCAAATACGGCACAAAAACGGAAGTACCTTCTAAGTGATCTACTGGAATATCAAAAAATCCCTGAATTTGGCCAGCGTGTAAGTCTAATGTCATTATCCGATCTGCACCAGCCGCTTTCAGCATATTAGCCACGAGTTTCGCACCAATTGCAACTCTGGGTTCGTCCTTTCTGTCCTGTCTGGCGTAACCGTAATACGGAATTACAGCACAAATATAATGTGCTGAAGCTCGTCGGGCGGCGTCAATCAGGAGCAAAAGCTCCATCAGATTATCTGCATTTGGAAAAGTACTTTGTACGATAAAAACATCGCACCCACGCACGGATTCCTCGTATTTAACCGAAATCTCGGAATCAGCAAATTTTATAATTTTAGACTTGCCGAGCTCTTTGCCGTAAAAATCTGCGACACGATTTGCAAGATAACGTGACTTAGTACCTGAAAAAATTTTGACTTCGTTGTTCATTACTGAGGTTTCCGAAAAGTTCGGCAAAGGTAGACATAATGCTTAGATAAATAAAGGCAATCAGAAAAATAAACCATAACACAGGATGCAAAGCGGCTCCTTTGCCTTTGTTAATCTCACGCTTTTTATAAGTAATCTCTACCGCGGGGTTTTCGACGATGAAGCGTTGTACTTCATCGTGCGTTCCGTCTTGAAAACAACCATTCCCTACGATAATTTATTTTGTAATCTCATTGAGAGACTTGACGTTAATAGAGAAGTTGCTCTATATCTGTTCCAATTATTTGCAAAATTACAAACTCTTTCTTTTCCGCAAGGATTTCTTTTTCAACCTCCCACCATTCGGCGAAAGTTTCGGATATCGAAACAACCCAAATGGCTCCACAAACCTGTATTTATCGTGAAGGAGAGCTTACATTTACGTGTGAATTCCCTAATCGGTTATCAACTATTTTTAAGCAATTGCTCTATTAACTCAGGTACTCCCTGAGTAGCAGTTTGTTGAATGAATCGTAGGTTTCTGTAATTATTTTCAATTCCGTCTATTTTTTTCGGGTCAATGATATATTTGGGAGAATCTAACGGAACGTATTGAATTAAACTTGCAGCGGGGTAAACCTGCATTGACGTTCCGATTACCACAAAAAAATCTGCTTCCATTGATAATTCGATGGCGGGCTCAATCATCGGGACCATTTCACCAAACCAGACAATGTACGGGCGAAGTTGTTGACCGTCGGTGGCCAAGTCACCCAACAGAATTTGCTTATTTCCAATATCGGTAATTAAAGATTCATCTGTTACGCTTCTGACTTTGCTTAATTCTCCGTGCAAATGCAAAACGTTTGAAGAACCCGCTCTTTCGTGCAAATCATCTACGTTCTGGGTGATTATCTGAACGTCAAAGTCATGCTCTAATTCGGCAAGTGCAAAATGTGCGGCATTGGGTTGAGCGTCTGCGGCGTCTTTTCTACGTTCGTTATAGAAACGTAACACTAGTTCGGGATCTCTTTGCCAAGCCTCGGGAGTTGCTACATCTTCTACGCGGTGGTTTTCCCAAAGCCCGTCAGCGTCACGAAAAGTTCTCAGCCCGCTTTCAGCACTTATTCCCGCTCCGGTTAGTACAACAACTTTTTTCATTTTTCGTACAATTCAATTGGAAGGTCATCAGGATCAGCGAAGAAAGTAAATCGTTTGCCCGTAAACTCATCAATCCGAATCGGTTCGGTTATAATTCCTTTAGCCTGTAGCCCATCTACACTCGTATCTAAGTTATCTACCGAAAAAGCCAAATGACGCAATCCAGTAGCTTCTGGTCTGGAGGTTCGTGCCGGAGAATTAGGAAACGAAAAGAGTTCTATGATATAATGTCCGTGAAGAGCTAAATCCAGTTTATAGGATTTACGCTCTTCGCGGTACACTTCTCGAATAACCTCTAACCCAAGGGTTTCAACATAAAACGTCTTCGACCTTTCGTAATCCGAACAAATAATCGCAATATGATGAATCTCCGACAGCATTTTACGTATTATTTACTCGCTAATTCTTTACACATCTCCAACGTCAGTTCGGCGGGCTCCATATCTTTAGGGATCTTCACGTTACGTTTTCCAACTTTGATATAAGCCCCATAACGACCGTTCAAAACTTTGATGGAATCATCTTCCGCAAATTCTTTAATGTACTTATTTGCCTCTTTTTCTTTACCCGCTTTAATCATTTCAATCACCTGTGGCATCGTAACTTCCATCGGATCTTCTTTCTTATCGAGGTTATAATATTTAGCACCGTGCTTAATATAAGGACCGTATCGACCCTTTCCAATCATCACAGGTTCGCCGTCGTACTCCTCCATATCACGTGGTAGTTTCCCAACGCCTTCGAGCCGCTGCTGTTCGATGAACGCAACCGCTTTCTCAAGCGTATCGTAATCGTAAGGATCACCGTCTTTGTCCATATTATAATACTTACTATTGTGTAAGACGTACGGACCATAACGACCCGAATTAACCACTACTGCCTGATCTTCAAAAATCCCAACTTCAAGCGGAAGCTTAGGTTTTGCCAGTAATTCCATGGCGTAATCGAAGCTGACGTTTTCGAGTAATGTCCCTTTCGGTAAACTCACGAACGTCGGTTTATCCTCATCGGTTGCTTCGCCAACTTGCACGTAAGGTCCGAATTTACCAAGTTTGGCAAAAACGGGCTTACCTGATTCTGGGTCCGTTCCGAGTTCGGTGGCGTTAAAACGCTTATCATCTTCTGACTCCGTTACTTCTTTGATTCTTGGAGCGAGCCCTTTATAAAAATCATCAATCATGGTTCGCCAGCCCACTTTACCTTCGGCTACCTGATCGAATATTCCTTCTACTTTTGCGGTAAACTGAAAATTAATAATATCCTCAAAATTGTCGACTAAAAAATCGTTTACAATAATTCCGAGGTTTGTGGGAAAGAGTTTTGATTTCTCCGAACCAAAGTTTTCGTTTCCTTTTGCTTCTGATATTTTATCTCCTTGTAAAACATATTCCATGTAGTCTCGTGAACTACCCGGACGGTCTTCTTTAACAACGTACGTACGTTTAATGATTGTCGAAATTGTCGGGGCGTACGTTGAAGGACGGCCGATTCCCATTTCTTCCATTTTCTTCACCAAACTTGCTTCCGTATAACGTGCCGAGGGCTTTGAGAAACGCTCAGTAGCCGTTAGTTTATCTAACGCTAAACGTTGACCAATGCTTAACGGGGGCAACATTCCCGAAGCTTCTTCGTCTTCATCGTCAGAAGATTCAAGGTAAACTTTCAGGAATCCTTCAAATTTGATTACCTCGCCTTTGGCGATAAGTAGTTCCGAAGCGGTAGAAATATCAATCGTGGCGGTTGTTCGTTCCAACAGAGCATCCGCCATTTGCGAAGCAATGGCACGCTTCCAAATCAATTCGTACAAACGACGCTCGTTGCGGTCACCCGTAGCGGATGTCACCGAAAAATCCGTTGGACGGATAGCTTCGTGAGCCTCCTGAGCACCTTCAGATTTCGTTTTGTATTTTCTTACTTTAATGTATTCCGACCCGTATTCTTTACCTATTTGTCCGATGGCACTTTGAACGGCATCGTCAGACAAATTAGTGGAATCAGTACGCATATACGTTATCCGTCCCGCTTCGTAAAGCTTTTGGGCAACGCTCATAGTCTGAGCAACGGAAAAACTTAATTTCCGTGATGCTTCCTGCTGTAATGTAGATGTTGTAAACGGAGCAGCGGGAGACTTTTTAGCAGGTTTGGTTTCCAGATTTTGAATACTGAAAGATGCCCCAACGCATTTCTCAACAAACGCTTTTGCTTCGGCTTCGGTCTTGAAATTTTTGGGCAGTTCAGCTTTCAGAATTTTGCCTTTTCCAACAGCGAACAAAGCTGCTATTTTGTAAGACGAAGTTACCTTAAACGAATCAGCTTCACGCTCACGTTCAACGACAATTCGCACTGCCACAGATTGAACCCGTCCTGCACTGAGGTTTTTACGGTCTTTCCCACTAATTCGGATTTTATTCCAAAGTACGGGCGATACCTGAAAACCCACCAATCTGTCTAAGATTCGGCGAGCTTGTTGAGCGTTCACCAAATCAATGTCAATTGTCCGTGGATTCAGAATCGCGTTTGTAACAGCTTTCTTGGTGATTTCCCGAAAAACAATGCGTTTGGTATCATCGGCAAGTTTTAGAGCTTCTTTTAAGTGCCACGAAATGGCCTCTCCTTCGCGGTCGTCGTCAGTTGCGAGCCAAACCTCCGCCCCTTTCGCCGCTTTTTTTAGTTCACTAATTATTTTTGTTTTATCAGCAGAAACAACGTACGAAGGCTCAAAATTATTCTCGATATCAACACCGAGCTCTTTATTAGGCAAGTCCCGAATATGACCGTAACTCGACATTACCTTGAAGTCTTTTCCGAGGTAACTCTCGATAGTTTTGGCCTTTGCCGGCGACTCCACAATGACTAAATTCTTACTCATATATATATATATTTGGCTTATTTTCTGTTGCAAAACTACACTATATATAATATGAAGTTCTATATATTTGTTCAATTAATGGAAATAGCGGGTTGAACAAGGAATCAGAAACGGCAGGAAGTAGGACGGGGGAATGGCTAAAGAGCGACGGAGAAAAGGAAAAAGTACCAACATTACACCACTCACTCCGCATCGTTTGGTGCTATTTACTCGATGAATTGAGAATAAAGCTATCGTTTTCGGGAAAACAGAATGTAAGACCTTCGCACTAATAACAAAAAACAGGAATGTATCAGGTCTAACACCTTACACCACGTAAAATCGCCCGCTTACGCGGTAATTATAAATAGTCAAATAGCCAATCCCGATAACTATCGGGTGTCAATCCCTGAGACAACGAACAGAAAACCCAAACCCCTTATTGTTGACGTTCCTGTAAACATTGTCATTGATATGGTACAGGAAGCGGAACCAGGCATCTAAGGCATTGTTCTCTGTAGAACTCCACCAGTAGCCGAAGTTACCAATATAGAGGAATAAACCATCGGTGTTACGGCTGCCGCCCGGAAGCCCTGCAAAGCCACTTTCATTTGTTGCTCCTGTATTTGGTGATATCCAATGGGCCAGACCTGCCTCTTTCATCTTACCTCCTGCCACATTTTGTCCTCTCAAATAGTTCGTAAGCGTTGTCCACTCGACGTCTGTAGGCACATGCCAGCCCGTAGGACATACATTCTTACTCCCATTTGACGACATGTCTATTGCGTACCAGTTGTAGAGTGCTCCATACGTTATCAGATTAGAAGCATCATTACCATACCATGTATAGGCAGAAGCTTTATTGGTGCTAGCCGTACCCCAAGCTGTATCATCATCAGCTATAAGAGGAATAGCCGACCCATCATTGTATCTCGTAGTTTTTAAATTCTCCCCCATCCACGTTTGACTACCTATTGTTTCTATCTCATATCTGTTGTTGTCTATATCTTTTACGCCTTCTAAAGCCACAATTTTAGCCTCTAATGAAGCTACTGTACCTTCTAACAAATCCACATAAGCCTTCGTCGCTGCATCTGTGGCTAATATTGGATTTGCTACATTCCTGATAATTCCTGATTTTACGTAGAGAGAATCTGCGATTATTCCACCCGCTACTTCTATATTTTGGCTAAATACAAGTATTGGATATAGTAAGAACAAGATTACAAAAAGATTTCTTTTCATGGCGTTTTTTTTCGGGTGAATAGTTAATGTTCTGACCAATTGGGAGGTAAGTGAGGAATAGAGCTTGCTATGGATAGCTATATTTTGCTGACCCTATGCATTTCACAACTCAGCCTATTCGACTCTTACTTAGTTTCGGAGAGTTTCTACTTCTAGAGAAAGCTTTAATAATGGAGAAAAAGGAATTTTTTATTGAATTAAACGGTAGGGGAATGCTGTACGTTGTGGTAGCAATGAATAAAAGTTCTACATACTTTCCAAGAAAAACGTTGAATAGCGTGGCCCACGTTGGGGAAAAAGTATATTTTCAAACAGCGGTATTCGCTTTTGCGTAATACAAACCCTTGATAGTCATACTGATACCCAACAGACCGTGCACATCGAGTGAAAACATCAGACATTCAATAAATTTGATTAAACTTTCGCGACCTTACATCGTCAAAAGATAAAATTCACTCTATGAAACCACCCCAAATTTTATTCGGTGCTGCGGTATTCCTGCTATTAATTGCCTGCAAAAGTGAAGTAGTAACCGATTACCTTAATCTTCCCGCAACCCCTTTCGATTACAGCGTCAGCTTACCCGCATATTTCTTTACCAACGCCGGAGGCAGGCTACCGACATCCTTAAATGGAACTGACAATACACCACCTGATAACCCCACAACAAACGACGGAGCAACCCTCGGTAGGGTATTATTTTACGATAAAAACCTGAGCATCAACCGCACCATTGCTTGTTCGTCGTGCCACAATCAATCTCAAGGATTTAGCGATTCAAGGCCATTGAGCGTAGGATTTGCCGGAGGTACTACCCGCCGCCACAGCATGACGTTAATCAACGCTCGGTATTACCAACGAGGGCGTTTCTTTTGGGATGAACGAGCTTCGACGTTAGAAAACCAAGTATTACAGCCTTTTCAAGACCCCACAGAAATGGGACTGACCGCCGCTCAAATCTCCGAAAGAGTCTCAGAACAACCGTATTACCCTGAGTTATTTATCAAAGCCTTTGGCGACAATGCCGTAACCAATGATAAAATTGCCAGAGCCTTGTCACAATTTGTCCGAAGTATTGTGAGCTACCAGAGCAAATACGACGAAGGAAGAGCGTTAGTGAACGCCCCAGGGGCAAATTTTCCAAATTTTACAACGTCAGAGAATCAAGGCAAGCAACTGTTTCTTCGTCCGTTAAACAACGGTGGGGCGGGCTGCTTTGGTTGCCACACCACGGAAGGATTCATAAGTGCAAATCCTGGCCCGCAGAATAACGGTTTAGATGCGAATTCCACCACGGATTTGGGTTCGGGAGAAACCTTCCCCCAAAATGCTTTATTCGCGGGGCGTTTCAAAACGTCCACGTTAAGAAACATCGAGTTAACCGCCCCGTATATGCACGACGGCAGGTTCAATACTCTCGAAGAGGTTGTAGAGCATTACAACAGCGGAATTCAAAACCACCCAACGCTTTCAGCAGCCTTAGCAAACCCAGATGGAACACCCGTAAGACTAAATCTCACAACAACGCAGAAAAGTGCGTTGGTTGCCTTTATGCAAACCTTAACTGATCATACCATCGCCACCAAAGCTAAATGGAGCAACCCATTTTGTGAAACAAATCTATGTTTTGATGGGTCGGTCACGTCCGGTGCTTACCAATCGTCTAACAGCATTACAAATGCACTATTAGCATCGGTAGAAAATGGCAATCAAGTTAATTTTACTTCTGCAAAATCAATTATTCTGCAACCTAATTTTGAAATTAAAGCGGGAGGTATTTTCAAAGCAGAAATTTCAGGTTGCAACTAACTTTTTTTATATTTCCACTTTGAAATTATTTCAAGTAGAGACAACCAGTGAATTTTAAATAAGTAAGTAAGTAAGCTATGAGGAAAAGTGCGTTGAATCAGCAGGGAGTTTCAGTTTATGTATGGTACTTTTTAGTATTTTTGGGTGTGCCGTGCATGTCGCAAGAAAACATAGAACTTATTACTAACGGCTCCTCAACTTATGAAATCGTAATCAAGGAGCAGGTCTCAACTGATTTAAATACACCCGCAAAAACGTTACAATCTTACCTCCATAAAATAACCTCCGTGACGCTTCCAATCGTTACAGATTCAGATAAAGACGATACAAGACATAACATTTTTATTCGTGTAGAAAATGACATCGACCCGAATCAAATTAATATTAAGATTCAAGGAGATGACCTTATCATCTCCGGGGGGTCTAAGGTTTCAGTTAACTACGCCGTTTACGAGTTTTTAGAAAAGTATTTGCATTGTAAATGGTACGCCCCTGATGCGGAAGAAATTCCAGTTTCGTCAACAATAAAAATTGCCAAAAATACCAACTACACCTACACGCCAGCTATTACCACGAGAACAGTACATTCATTGTTATTCTACAATAACCCTATTTTTGCCGCAAAGCAAAAAGTCACTACTGAGTCATTTCCTCGTTACGTGCCAACGGCAAAAGTCCACACGTTTCACAAGTTTATCCCAGAGGAAATTTATTATGAGTCGCACCCAGAATACTTCGCTTTACGCGGCGACAAACGCTTACCAACCCAACTATGCCTGAGTAATGACAAGGTTTATGAACTTGTAAAAGACTCCGTAGCGTCGTTGTTTAAGCAATACCCCGAAGCTACCGTAGTTTCTGTGAGTCAAGACGATAATCAGCAGTATTGCACCTGTGAATTTTGTAACGCAATAGATGAAACCGAAGGAAGTCATTCGGGAACAATGATTCGTTTTGTAAATAGAATTGCGGCGAATTTTCCTGATAAAACCATTTCAACATTAGCTTATCAATACACCAGAAAGCCACCTAAGACAAAAGTATTAGGTAACGTACTTATCACATTATGCTCCATAGAATGCGATCGAAGCGGTCCTATCGAAGAAAAATGCGTTGACTTCGCCAATGATTTAAAAGGTTGGAAAGCGATTACCCAAAACGTAAGAATATGGGATTACACCACCCAGTTCACTAATTTTTTAGCTCCGTTCCCAAACCTGCACACGCTCCAGCCAAACCTTCAATTTTTTAGGGATAATAATGCCAAGTGGGTTTTTGAACAACACAGTAGTAACCCCAGTGAATTATTTGAATTACGTTCTTATATCACCGCAAAATTACTGTGGAATCCTGGTGCAAATTTTCAGGAGTTGATTACCGAATTCACCGATGGCTATTACGAAGAAGCGGGTATTTACGTGAGAAATTACATCCATTTGGTTCATCAAAAAATTCAAGAAGACCCTGACTTTTTTCTGTTTTTGTACGGCGACCCGTCGCAAGCGTTTTCCTCGTTTTTGAACCCAGAATTATTAGTCACCTACGATTCTTATTTTAATGATGCAGAGAAGGTAGTAGCCCAGAAACCTGCCGTTTTACAACGTATTAAAGAAGCGAGACTGAGTATCGATTACGCGATTCTCGAAGCGTGTAAAAAGAATTTAACCCCAAGGTTTAGTATGGTTTTAGTAAAGAACAAAAATCAAAAGGTGATTAACTCGGCGGTTGTCAATCGTTTAGAGAGTTTTTACAAAACCTGTAATGAAGCGAATATTACAATGATGAACGAAATGAGGTTTACAGTTCAGGAATATTACGACAACTATAAAAAAACGATGGAGGTTGCTACGCAGCCAAACAAAGCTTTTGGCAAAAAAGTAACCTTGCTAAAAAAGCCTAAGAAATATGCCAACGAAAATCCGCAAACCTTAACCGATGGTGCTCTTGGCGGGAATAGTTTTTACGCTAATTGGCTCGGATTTGAAGGTAATCATTTAGAAGCGATTATCGACCTTGAAACGGAACAAGACATTAGCTCTATGTCAACCGCTTTCCTGCAAGTCACCAACCATGTGGTGTTTTTTCCGGAGAAAGTAAGCTACGCCTACTCTCAAGATGGTGAGCACTATTCAACATTGGGCACGATAACAAATGACGCCCCACTGACCAAGACAAGTAAAATTAATGAAATCAAATACTTCAAACTCAATTTCCCAAAAGTAAAAGCAAGGTATATCAAAGTATTTGGCGAAAACATGAACGAGCCGCCGTATTGGCATCACGCTGCCGGAACGTCCGCTTGGATATTTGCCGATGAAATTATTGTTGATTGAGAATTACGAAATTTCAACTGGTTTCTACCTAACTTTAGGGAATAAAGTTTAGGCAGATAAAACTCTTTTCGACAACCAATAATTATTCTAAATCACTTTCAATTCCTTTAAAACGGAATTTTTAGTATTTTTGCTACGTTTTAGAAATAGAAATTACTCACTCCATAAAATAGAAATACGTATGGCATTTGATTTTGACATGATCAAGCAGGTGTACGCCAAATTCCCCGAAAGGATTGCGGCAGCACGAAAAATAGTAAACAAACCTCTCACCCTCTCAGAGAAGATTCTCTACGCCCACTTGTGGGATGGGGAAGCCAAAACGGCATTTACGCGAGGCAAAGATTATGTTGATTTCGCCCCCGACCGCATTGCGTGTCAGGATGCCACGGCACAAATGGCATTATTGCAATTTATGCAAGCCAATAAAGATAAAGTTGCCGTTCCAACAACCGTTCACTGTGATCACCTGATCATGGCGAAAAACGGGGCAAAAGCCGATTTAGCCTCCGCCAACAAATCAAGTAAGGAAGTATTCGAATTCCTTTCTTCGGTTTCTAATAAGTACGGCATCGGTTTCTGGAAGCCAGGTGCGGGTATTATTCACCAAGTAGTATTAGAAAATTACGCCTTTCCCGGTGGAATGATGATCGGAACCGATTCACACACCGTGAATGCGGGTGGCTTAGGCATGGTCGCGATTGGAGTTGGTGGTGCGGATGCCGTTGACGTTATGGCGGGAATGGCTTGGGAATTGAAATTCCCGAAACTAATCGGTGTAAAACTTACTGGACAACTAAACGGCTGGACGTCTTCTAAAGACGTTATCCTGAAAGTTGCTGGAATTTTGACCGTAAAAGGCGGAACCGGAGCCATCGTTGAATATTTCGGATCAGGAGCAAAAGCTCTTTCCGCAACGGGTAAAGGAACAATTTGTAATATGGGAGCGGAAATCGGAGCAACAACTTCGACGTTCGGTTACGACGAATCTATCGAGCGTTACCTTCGGGCGACTGATCGAGCGGAAATCGCCGACGCTGCCAACGAAATTAAAGAGCACTTAACCGGAGACGACGAAGTTTACGCCAACCCAGAACAATACTTCGATCAGGTAATCGAAATAGATTTAAATACGCTTACGCCGCATATCAACGGACCATTTACACCTGATCGTGCCACCGCCGTTTCGGACATGGCGAAAGAAGCCGCCGCAAACGACTGGCCAACCAAAGTGGACTGGGGTCTGATTGGTTCTTGTACCAATTCATCTTACGAAGATTTATCTCGTGCCGCTTCCATTGCGGAGCAAGCAGTAGCAAAAGGTTTGAGAACAAGAGCCGAATTCGGTATTAATCCAGGTTCTGAGCAAGTGCGTTTTACCGCCGAGCGGGACGGTTACCTCAAAGCTTTTGAGCAATTAAATGCTACGATATTTACAAACGCCTGCGGGCCGTGCATAGGTCAGTGGGATCGTGCCGGAGCGGATAAAAAAGAGAAGAACACCATTGTGCACTCGTTCAACCGTAACTTCGCCAAACGTGCCGATGGTAATCCGAACACACACGCTTTCGTAACATCTCCCGAAATGGTAGCGGCGATTGCAATATCTGGCCGCTTAGACTTCAATCCATTAACGGATAAGCTCGAAACCGCAAGCGGCGAAATGGTTTTACTTGATCCACCACGCGGTGTTGAATTACCAGAAAAGGGCTTCGCCGTGGCAGACAATGGTTTTCAAGCCCCAGCAGCAGATGGCTCAGGAATTGAAGTAGCCGTATCTCCAGAATCAGAGCGTTTGCAATTGCTTACGCCGTTTGAATCGTGGGACGGAAACGAATACACCGGAATGAAGTTATTGATCAAAGCCAAAGGAAAATGCACGACCGACCACATCTCGATGGCTGGACCGTGGTTAACCTACCGTGGACACCTCGACAATATTTCTAATAACTCGTTGATCGGGGCGGTAAACGCTTTCGGAGGAAAAACCAACGCAGTGGTTAGTCAATTAACGGGTGAAGTGGGCGAAGTTCCGGTAACGCAACGAGCTTATAAAAAAGCGGGTACTAAAACCATTGTGGTGGGTGACGAAAATTACGGAGAAGGTTCTTCCCGCGAACACGCCGCCATGCAGCCACGTCATTTGGGCGTTATCATTGTATTGGTGAAATCCTTCGCCCGTATTCACGAAACGAACTTGAAGAAGCAGGGAATGCTTGGTTTGACCTTTGCCGACCCCGCTGATTACGATAAAATCATGGAAGATGATACGTTCGAGACAACAGATTTGACAGAGTTTACGCCAAACAAACCATTGACGCTAAAAATAACGCACGCTAGCGGTTCGGTTGACAATATTATGTGTAACCACACCTATAACGAAAGCCAAATCGACTGGTTCAAAGCAGGTTCTGCCTTGAATTTAATTGCAGCAGCAAATATATAATTTGATTTTTTGATATTAGATATCAAGACTTTTACGAAAACGCTTTGCCTTCGGGTGAAGCGTTTTTTTTTGCAATAAAGCATAGAATAGTATCAAGCTGAGCGGAGCCCAGACCGGGAGTCGAAGCCCACTACGACAAATACCCAATTCGGGAATGCCTTCCATAAGCCGGGGCATATTGCCTCAGGCTGACAAATTCATTCAGTAATGCAAGTTGTTACCAACCTCCAAGGGTTGTATCACACAACAACAAACAAGGCTTTCAGTTTTTCAATATGCTGCTTTCATAACGTAAACAATAACGCTACTTCCGTGGTGCAGGTTGTTACCAACCTGCAGAAGTTGTGTCACGCGACAACAAACAAGGCTTTCAATTTTTCAATATACTACTTTCACAACGTAAACAATAACGCTACTCTACGCCTTTCGGGAGAGTAACCTGAAAACACTTCAATAACAGCCACATCATTTTATTTTGGTGCGGCTTTACATTTTAAGCAAAAAAAAATCTTACTTTCCGAAAATAACTTTTATGGAAATATTAAAAAAGAAAGAAGTTTGGATAAGTACCCTGACCATTTTAATAATGCTCACGGTGTTTAATTGGCTATTCAAAGAAGGTTGGACCATGATAAAAGGCGAAGTCACATTTGAAGAATCAATCAAAGGACTTGAATTCAAAGCTATCTGGGTTGCAATCTCATTTGCGGTTGCGTACTTCAATGCTCGTAGAGCGAAGAAGTAATGCCAACACATGCTTTCCCCGATATGGCGATGCGGTGCAGGTTATTACCAACTTCCAAGGTCGGAAACGCACACTTTGTGGCTGATGATTGTTGAAACTTTATTGAAGGGGTTACTACAGTTTATTTAGATACAAAATGATTAAAACCATTAACTACTTTTAAAAGTTATACAGACAAACAAAATTCACTATATTGATTATTTAGGCACGTAATTCGTGTTAACGAACATTCAAATACAAATGAGCATAAAATATCCAGCGTTAAAAACATTATTCCTTATTCTACCTGTACTTTTTATGGGTTGTAATGCAGGGCGGGCTGATGATTCGGATAATAAAAGGTTGATTGAAAAAGTTGCTGAATTTGACCCAATAATACTCATGGTTCAGGATATTGACTTCAAACAAGATGTGGCCGTAGAATTTAAGGACCATAGACTACTTGTATCTCTTAATAGTGTTGCGGCTTGTGGGGGTGATTACTCCTATACATTACCCGATCTGGTGAGTGATAATACAGGATGTGTCCGTTCGGGAGAAACAATTTGCTCCGTGAGGTCAATAAAGTATCAGGTATGCTTCACAGCTTTAGAGTTTTCAGAAACCAATCAAACGGCGAAGACGAGAGTTACACTCAGACAAACTAAAGAGTAGTTGTTCCCATCACAACATATTAATCTTTCACGAACATACCCAAAAGCCTTTGATTCACCTCAAAGGCTTTTCTTATTTAAAACGCTATCTTGCAAAAAAAACTCCATGAAATTCTGCTTTATTTCACTTCTACTACTCGTAGCAATTCAAGTAGCAAACGCCCAAAACAGCATTTTTCCTAACTTTGCGGCGGATGAATTTCAGTTTCGGGGGCACCAAGCGGTTGTAATTAAACCAAATATTACTGACACTAACAAACATTGGATTTGGCGGGCAAGATTCTGGGGGCACGAACCGCAATTAGACAAAGCTTTGCTCAACGAAGGCTTCCACATCGTTTACGTTGACGTGGCAAATCTTTTCGGGAATAATGAGGCGGTTGATATTTGGAATGACTTCTATACATTCGTCAGAAAAGAATATGGATTAAACGAAAGGGTCGTCCTCGAAGGTATGAGCCGTGGCGGACTGATTATCTTCAATTGGGCGGCTCAAAATACGGAGAAAGTTGCCTGCATTTACGCCGATGCTCCCGTATGCGACATCCGCAGTTGGCCGGGTGGCAAGTTTTCGGGCAAAGGCAGTGGAGTAGATTGGCAGCGATGTTTAACCGCCCATAATATCTCCGAAGAAATAGGAGCGACCTACGAGCAAATTCCGTTATTTACCTGCGTTGCCGTCGCAAAAGCGAGTATTCCAACGATATTCGTTTGCGGTGACGCCGACGGTGTTGTGCCATTCTCAGAAAATGCCGCTGTCGTAATTCAAACTATGGAAGCAAACGGTAATTCTCCAACCCTAATCCTGAAAAAGGGAATCGGGCATCATCCACATTCCTTGGCTGACCCCTCCCCAATTAAGAACTTTATCTTAGCATCTTTAAACTAAACATATGAAAAATAAAACCGGATTATTCATTACTATTTTAGGAGTTGCCATACTTGGAGCAACAATTGGCTATCAGGCTGAAACCAGTGAATCGTTTATGATACCAGTCGGGCTCGCAGTAACTTTTTTTGGCATTTTTACACTCATCAGAAACAAGTTGAAAAAATAAGTAACAAATCAGTTTATTTCTTAAATTTTGGAACAGTAAATTCACCCCATCAGATGACTCGAGTAACCGTTTTTTTTATCTTACTATTCACTTCTTCTTTTAGCTTTAGTCAGCAACAGCAAACTGACGAGCAACAAATAAAAACATTGATTCAACATGCTTTTGATGGCGTCTGGTCTGACTTTGACGAAAAAGCAGTTGACGAATATCATACTCTAGATTTCCTCCTGCTCGAACACGGCGAAGTTTGGACAAACGATATTATCAAAGGCTATCAAGTTAAAGGTCGGGCGAATTCAAATGGAATAAAACGCACAAACAGTTTCGAGTTCCTTAAGATTGAAGTTACTGACAGTAGGGCTTGGTGTGCGTACAAAAATTTCGCTACTATCTCTAAAGACAACGAAATAGTAAAAAAACTGGAGTGGTTAGAAAGTGCCAACGCCATCAAAACGCCAAACGGATGGAAGCTTGTACTGATGCACTCCACCCGGGTTAATCGGTAGCTGATATTAGAGTCCAACTCGGAGCGTTAGGATTAAATTTCGCCCCGGAGCAGAAATTCCCGAAGCAAAATAACGGTAATTCTTGTCCAAAATATTCTCAACCGCAAGTTGAGCAGTGATGGATTTATTAAACTGATATTCGTTTCTGAGGTTTAGCGTCCACCAAGATGGGGTTCCATCTTTTGTGGCGTACCGCAAATTATCTTCCCCACTTGGGCTATAATCCTCCGGTCGTTTCCAACCATTATAGAGACTAAAGAATTCCGACTTAAAAAACTTGCCCGTGTAAGTAAAACTCGTTTTACCATGGTTGGGCGGAATGTGAGCCAAAGGCGTTTTTTCGGTATCAATCAGCGAACCTTTAATCATATTGAAGGTAGAGCTGAACAGACATTTTGCCGAAAGCTTATATTCTATGTTTATATTGCCGCCATAAATTATTCCTTCATCGGCGTTTTGGTTCGCAAATACCTGACTTTCAATACCCTGAAATTCAATCATGCTCTTTCCGTTTACGGAAAACGGCCGCAAGACAATTACATTATCAAAAATGGTATAATAAGCACTCACACTTAAAGACAGATTTTCGAAAATTTCCCGTGAACCTGATACCTCAAAACTGTACGTTGTTTCTGGTTTAACATCTGCATTCGGCACAACTACTTGTCCAGATACAGAGTCAAACACCTTTCCTAAATCATCTACATTCGGAACCCGAAATCCATTAGAGAATAGAACGGCTAATTTCGTTTTATCATCAGGCAAGAAGGTAAGTCCGGCGTTCCCGACCACCGCACCGTTGTTTTGTACGTACGTATCGATGTTTGTCGGAATAAAGGTTTTATCGTTGAAAATACTTTTTAGGCTCGTGAAAGAATACCTTACACCGTAATTCACAAACAGACGTTCGGGGGCTAAGACATTTTTCGCCGTAACGTAAACGGCGGCAGTTTGCATTTGACTTCCACCATCAGGGTAGCGGGTAGCAGTTGGGATTCGTTGGTTGTATGACGTATTGGGCAATTTACGCAGATAAGCGGTTGACTCCACATCATTATAAACGTATTCAACGCCGTAACTATACGTGTATTCATCGGCGTATTTTATGAAATCAGCGTTGATGCTCCCAACTAAAACGTCCTCTTCCTGCGTAAACAAGTTTAGCGAATTCCAACGGCGGTTATTCCGACTTTCTTCTATTTTCTGAAAGGCAAGTTTGATACTTGAATCATCAAATAAGCGGCGGTTTTTTATGCGTAATTCGTAAGCAGTCAGTAATCTCAATTCAGGACCGTAATACCAAGCACCAGATCGCGGAATACCTTCCCTGAACTCGCTCAGACGGTCGTAGCGAGGCACGTTACCGGTTGCCGATACTTGAAAATTCAGCGTTTGTTGTAAATCCGGGCTGTTTCGATAATAAAGTTTTTGAAGAAAGTCAACCTGAGAATAACCACTTTCCACTTGCTTATTCGGGTCAGGATTTGCTACGGCAATATCCCGTAAATTACTTTCGAGTTGCTGGAAAACGAAGCGTTTCCCGAAATCAGGGTATTCTTCCCGTCGCTGATTTCCCTGAATAATATCACCAAAATCACTCGCTGTTAGGCTCGTCAGGGAGGCAAACTTTTTTCCTCCAATATTAAAATCAACGTGTCCAGTTTTTTCCTGAATCGCCGTTCCGTAACGAGCGTACGCATTCACCGAAAAATTATTCAACTTTGGCTGTTTCGTAGTAAACGCAATCACACCGCCCAAGGCATCGCTCCCGTAAAGTAACGAGGCGGGACCGAACAGAACTTCGGTATTTTCGAGCATTGCCTGATCCACCCGCAGTACGTTTTGCAGGTGACCGCTGCGGTAAATAGCGTTGTTCATCCGAATGCCGTCCACCACTAAGAGTACGCGGCTCGCTTCAAAACCCCGCAGCACTGGGCTTCCTCCCCCACCCTGGCTTTTCTGCACAAAAATATCGCCCGAATTAATCAGTAAGTCAGCAGTATTTGGTGAATTTTGAAATGCAATATCCTTCTTTGTTATTTGTTTAACCTGAGCGGGTTGTTGCCGAGCAGACTCCTCAAAACGATTCACTGAAATCTTCACTTCCTCCAAATCAATAACCCGAACCGTATCAGTTTGAGAAAATGCGGTAGTTTGTGTAAAAAAAATACTGCTAAAAAGTAGCAGCGGCGTTGAAGACCAAATGAAAGACATTAATTTTGCGGGTGTAAAAGTTTCGCGGCTGAGAATAAGTTACCTCGATGATGGATGGGCAGGGTATCTTTTTGCTGTTGGAATATAATCAAATCCGTTCTGGATTTTTAGGTTATACTCAAAATATTCGATGGCGGGCTGAATATTTTTACAGTTAATGGCAATAAAATAAGGTTTACAACCGTCTCGTCTTACCAACCGAGCATCGAGTTTAAAAATTGTACCTTCGGGATGATTGCAAAAAAACTTTTTTGGACAACTAATTCGAAGTTCACAAGGGATTTGATGACCATTTATCGTTTCGAGTTTCATTTTATCCCCCCGTGGTTCGTAAATTGCCATCGCAAAGACATCCAAGAAGAATTTCTTATCGAGTTCGGGGGCGTCAGTTACGAGTGATAATTGCATTCTGGTGAATTAATAGGCAATATTATCAATTTTTTAACAAATCAGCAATAAACCTTTTACTGAGAATGGGTATCCTACCTATCAATCGTCCCTCTTTTATGACGAATAATGCATAATTTAAGTACCAAAAGTTTACTATGAAAAACCTAATTGTATCAATTCTATTGTTCTCGTTCTTTTTAGACGTTCAGGGTCAACAAAGCCTGAATGTCGTTTCAAAAATTTCTAAAGTTACCGTGTTTCAAAGCCAAGCTCAAGTTGAAGCAAGCACTTCGGTTACTCTGCCCGCCGGGCGTTCCGTAATTATAATTGAAGATATTTCATCCACCACAGATGCAAATTCAATTCAGGTACGCGGAACGGGAGATTTTATGATTCTAGGAACCAAGTTTCAGCGAAGTCTGACGAGTACCCGTCAAACAAAATACACCAATCAGTTAAATATCATCACGGAACGTCTCGAAGAAATTGATATGCTGCTCAACGTAGCAAGAGCAGAAATCAATATGATTGAGAAAAACGCCGAAGATATCAAAAGTGAAACCGACGGATTATTCACAAAAGATTTTCTGGAAATGATCGACTTTACCCGCAAACAACTCACCGAAGTCGGAAAACGGGAGTTGAAATTAAGAAAGGAGAAGAAAGAGCTTAGCGAAAAAAAGCAACAACTCGAACGCGAAATTGCCACAATGGGCGGCAATCAGCAGTTGAGCGAAATCCTCGTAACGGTTGATGCGAAGAAAGCCATTTCTTCAGAAATCAGCCTAACGTATCTGGTAAACAGTGCGGGTTGGAATCCTACCTACGATATTCGTTCGGGAGGAGTTGATAAAAACGTCAGTTTAAACTACCGAGCAAACGTTTACCAACGCACGGGAGTTGATTGGGAGGACGTAAAGCTCAGCCTTTCAACCACAAATCCCCGCATGAATCAGACAAAGCCAGAATTATACCCCCAATTTTTGAGCGTCTACGCACCGCAACCAATTATGGCACGGAATATGAAAATGTCTGCCGCACCAATAGCGGATGGTGTCAATGAAATGCAGTTAGAATCCATGGAGATGTCTGATGTTGTCAACGTAACAGAATCCACCTTATCGGTTAATTTCAATATTGATATTCCTTACTCAATTCCTTCCAACGGAAATCCTGAACTGGTTGATATTCAATCCTCTAACCTTTCAGCTGAGTATAATTTTGTTGCGGTTCCTAAATTCGCGACCAATGCTTTTTTAGTTGCCAAAATAAAAGATTGGGAAAAGCTTAATTTGCTCCCCGGAGAAGCAAATATATACCTTGAAGGTGCGTACATCGGAAAAACTTACCTCAACGGTTCAAACATCAAAGACGAGCTTAAAGTCTCGCTTGGAGCCGCTCCAAAAATAATAGTAGAACGCAAAGAATTGACGAACTTCAAGACCAAGCGGATTATTGGCGGGAACATTAAAGAAGAATTTGTTTACGAAATCACCATCAGGAATACATCAAATTCTGCGGTTTCATTAATCGTTGAAGAGCAAGTTCCGATTTCTCAAGATAGCCAGATTGAAGTAGATTTTGATACGCCCGCCAGCATGGAATACGAGCAAGAAACGGGAAAACTAACGTACCGCGTTACCATTCCTCCAAATCAAAGTGCAGTAAATAAGATTAAGTACGAAGTGAAGTATCCTAAAGAATTACAGATAACTAATTTATGAGCGATAATAATATCAAGGGAATAGCTCAACGATTGTTCAACTATTTCATCAGGGGTTTATTGTTCGTTGCTCCAGTGGGCTTGACTATGTTGCTCCTTTTTAGTGCGTTCGATACAATTGACGGTCTTTTCAGGATAAATTTTCAGGGACAGCGGGGACAGTACTTCATTCCTGGACTCGGCTTAGTGACGGTTGTTACTGGAACGATGCTCATCGGTTTCGTATTTACGGTTTTGTTGCCGCAAACCATCCAAAACTGGATTGAAAAAGGCATTCAGAATTTACCACTTGTCAAAATATTATACTCGGCTTTTAAAGACCTGATTGCTGCGTTTGTTGGTGAAAAGAAGAAGTTTAATCGCCCAGTAGTATTTGTAGTAAATATCGAAGCCAATATTAAGAAAGTAGGATTTATAACTCGGACGGATTTAGAAAACTTAGGTCTGAAAGGCACGGTAGCGGTTTATTGCCCGCACAGTTACGCCTTCTCCGGTGAGCTTTTTCTCGTTCCGGCAGCATTGGTTTCTGAACTCAACCTTACCACCTCAGAAGCGATGAAAATGATTGTCTCCGGCGGCGTTTCTATCAAAGAAGAATAGTATGGCAAATCAACGTTTCGCTTTCGTACTGTTGCTGTTATCATTTATGAGTGCTTCTGCGTACGCACAACCTATTCACCAGCGAAAAAATATCTCGCTCGAATCTATCATGGCTAAGAATTATCCGAATCAATTTCGGGCAATGAATAACAAAGAGCATTATTTGGTAATCGAGAAAACACAAAACGTAGACCGCCAGAAGGTCCATCTCGGTGAAAATATTTATTTCTCACGAACGGACAACGTGTATTTTGAAGGAAACCTTACTCGCTTAACAGATTCTACCTTAACGATAAAGTACTTAGACGAAACTTCCGAACGGTACGAAATTAGAATGTTTTACCTGAATGAAGTAGAACGAGTTTACAAACATCCAAAACGTAACAAAGTACGTTGGGGACTCCACGCCGCTTCGTTCGTTCCGCTGCTTTACGATTGGATTTGGTGGCGGCAAACGCCCTTTCAGGACCCAAGTACTTTGTATGGAGTTCTTGCACTTGGTGGCGTGAACACAGTAATTGCCAATTCAGATAAGTTTTTTAGAAGTAAGAGAATTGGGAAACGCAACCGTCTACGCGTATTTCAGTACTATTGACAAAATGACCGAACCTATTGGTTCGTGAAACGTTGAAGGGTATCTTTGTTGTTTACACATTGGCAAAATAAATTGTCTAAACCTACATTTAACACATGAACTACGTACAGTTGCGAGCCATAGATCAAACCATAGACGATACTATATTTTTACCTTCGTCAAAAAGCGAAAGTAATCGTTCGTTGATTATAAATGCCCTCTGCCATCCACCGGGACAACTTTCTAATCTGTCATCGGCTCGTGATACGCAAACCATGATGCAACTCTTAGAGTCTGAAAATCCTGTTGCCAACGTAATAGATGCCGGAACAACAATGCGTTTTCTCACTGCTTATTTTACGATTACGAATCAACAGAAAGCACTCACCGGAACTGCCCGGATGTGCGAACGACCAATCGGGGTTTTGGTAGATGCACTGACCCATATTGGTGCAGAAATAACGTACCAAGGAAAAAAGGGATTTCCGCCGCACAAAATTAACGATTTTAATAAGCAACTTTCGTCAGAAGTAAGTATCCCCGGAAACGTGAGCAGTCAGTACGTTTCGGCGTTACTGATGATTGCCCCCAAACTTCCGAACGGATTAACTATAAATCTTATCGGGGAAGTAGGCTCGCGGCCGTACATTACGATGACCATCGAGCTCATGAAGTCCTTTGGAGTACACGTTACGGCAGATTGGGAGATGAATATCTTGCACGTATCTCCGCAATCCTATAAGCCTACCGATTATACGATAGAGTCTGACTGGTCGGGAGCGAGTTATTGGTACAGCGTAGTAGCTTTATCTTTTGATAAAAAAACTACCTTACAACTAAATGGCTTGAAGGAAAATTCACTCCAAGGTGACAGTAAAGTCGTTGAAATAATGGAACATCTTGGTGTAAAAAGTGAGTTCAACGATACTGGTGTGAAGTTGACAAAAATTCCACGGCGAGGCAATTTTATCTATGATTTCACAGACTGCCCTGACCTTGTACAGACCGTAGCAGTTGTGTGTGCTTTAGAAGGAATAGACGCCACTTTTACGGGAATTGAAAGCCTGAAAATAAAGGAAACTAATCGGGTTTACGCTTTGCAAACCGAGCTGGTAAAAATGGGCGTTGACTTTGTAGAAGTAGAGAAAAACCATAAATACCGGATTGCTAAACACACGATTATTCATCCTGATATGCCTTTTGATACCTACGACGATCACCGCATGGCAATGGCTTTTGCTCCAATTGCCATGCAGATGGATATCGTAATCAACGAACCAGATGTTATTGTTAAGTCGTACCCTTCTTTTTGGGAAGATTTTGCCAAAGTAGCCACGGTAAATCTTGGGTAAACATAGCCAAGTTTCCGAGTAGCTTATTTTATGATTCACTTAAAGTAAATTTATGTCATTCATACAATCAATTCCTTGGTGGGTGTACCCTATCGTACTATTAGTAGCGATAGCAATCTGGGACTTAATTCAGAAAAAACACGCCATACGAAATAACTTTCCATTGGTTGGACACTTCAGGTATATGTTAGAAAGTATCGGACCAGAGCTTCGGCAATACATCGTGGCAAATAATCGGGAGGAGCTGCCTTTTAACCGGAGTCAACGATCTTGGATTTACGCTTCTGCGAAAAAAGAAAACAACTACGAAGGCTTCGGAACCGATCAGGATATTCATGAGCCAGGATATATTTTTATCAAACCCGCACTTTTCCCGTTCAAGGTTACAGAAAGTCACCCACATCACGAAAACCCGCATTATTGTCCGTCGGCAAAAACCGTTGGTTTACAAAGGCAGAGACCTTATCGCCCGCAATCAGTGATTAATATTTCGGCGATGAGCTACGGTTCGTTATCCTCCGCCGCCATTGAAGCATTAAACAAAGGAGCGAAAAAGATAAACTGCTACCACAATACAGGTGAAGGCGGACTTTCTCCTTATCACAAAAATGGAGCCGACGTAGTTTTTCATATCGGAACGGGTTATTTCGGAGTCAGAGGCGACGACGGTAATTTTAGCATGGATAAGATGGTCGAACTGACCACAGAGAATCCATTTATCAGAATGATTGAGGTCAAGCTATCGCAAGGGGCTAAACCCGGAAAAGGCGGCGTATTACCCGGCAAGAAAATCACGCAGGAAATTTCGGATATCAGAGGAGTTCCAATGGGTGAAGACGTAATTTCACCAGCCGCCCACAGTGCGTTTTCTAATGTGGTAGAAATGGTTGATTTCATTGAAGAAATTGCGGAGAAAACTGGCTTACCCGTTGGAATAAAAGCCGCGATTGGGCAGTTAGAAACGTGGGAAGAACTCGCTGCTTTGATGCAAAAAACGGGCAAAGGTCCTGATTTCATTTCAGTTGACGGCGGCGAAGGCGGGACCGGTGCGGCTCCACGAGCATTCGCGGATCATGTGGCATTGCCTTGGGTATATGGTTTCTCGAGTATCTACAAACTCTTTCTAAAGTATGAATTGACCGAAAAAACGACCTTTATTGGTTCAGGAAGACTCGGATTGCCAGATAGTGCCGTAATGGCGTTGGCAATGGGAGCTGATTTAATCAATATTGCCCGCGAAGCAATGTTGTCAATCGGTTGTATTCAGGCTCAAATTTGCCACACAAACCGTTGTCCCGTCGGAATTGCCACCAATAATAAATGGTACGTTTCGGGACTTGACCCCGCTTTAAAAAGCGAGCGATTTTACAATTATATAAAGGCTTTTTCTAAAGAAATAAACGAGATAACCCACGCCTGCGGGTACGAACACCCAAGTCAAATCAGGATGAAAGATATTGATGTATCAATGGGCGATAATAACCGCACTATTTCACTTAAAGAGATTTACGGTTATGAAAAAAACCACGCAGCATTTGCTGGATTTTTGCAAGAAACAACTTAAAATTAGCCCTTTGTAACTTCCGAATTCTGCATCCAAATCAGTTTGAATTCAGGCGTATTCTCTTGTCCAATAATATCTCGGTAAAGCTCAGGCCGATTCGCATTTCTGTAACGGAAACTTCCAGCAAGTTGGAGTTTGTCTTTGGTAATTGTCGCAATAGCAATTTCATCGTCGAATAATTTCAGTGCATTTTATCAGAAAGCTACCGGAATTTAATATTTCTTACCTCCCTGCTTTCATTTCCCAATTCACTTTTCGGGAAACCCACATTATGATTCCAAGAATGGTGAACAGACCCAAACTTCCAACCAAGAGAGCGGTGTCTTCCAATTGTATTATCATGAAGATAAAACCATACGAAATAGAGGTTATTAACGATATGATAAGCGGTGGCTTATTAGTCTTGAAAATACCCAGACAAAACGTAAATATCAACCCAACGGTCATCAGTGAACTCAACAAATAAGCGGGATTGAAGGTAATAATTTCTGAAAATGAAAGTAGTAAACAATAAAACACAATTAACGCCGCTCCTACTAATCCGTACTGAATAATGTGAACGTATTGTTCAAGTAGTATTTCCGAGAAAAAGAAACCCAAGAAGGTCAGTGAAATAATCAATATACCGTATTTAACCGCTCGTTGATTCTTCTGATAATTGTCATTTACTTCAATTAATTTCACACCAAAAACA
>Ga0222709_1000044_pt1 | contig 56970 bp, 41 predicted proteins | sample AntAcemetage1692_FD_179822 | JGI IMG/M metagenome (GOLD analysis project Ga0222709, IMG submission 179822) | Saline water microbial communities from Ace Lake, Antarctica - #1692 | ecosystem: Environmental > Aquatic > Non-marine Saline and Alkaline > Saline | place: Antarctica: Ace Lake...
AGTAACGTCTCTTGGATCAAGCCAATTTTTTAGAATCTAAATATCTACCCGCGAATAGATTTTGCAGGCTGTAAAAATCTTCTTGAAATAGATGCTCAGACTCAGATGTTGCTCAAGCTTTGGCCTGAACTTACGATTACTTGCATTGACTATTCCGAAGTTCAGATTGAGCAGGCTAAGATGAATTTAGAGTTCGCAGGAGATCGAGTTCGTTTTTTCCGTCAAGATGCCCGAGAATTAGATCTAGATGATCAGTTCGATGCGGTATTTATTTGTTGGGCTTTGGAGCATATCCCCGATCCTGCCAGGGTGCTGAAATTAATTACCAAGTTTTTGCTTCCCGGAGTAAAAGTCTGGATCACTGAAGTGTTCAATTCGAGCTTTTATTTTGCTCCGGAACTCCCAAACATGAAACTGTACTATGAGCGATACAATCAGCTTCAGCGTGCACATGGTGGTGATCCTGACGTAGGAGCACAGCTTGGTAACATGCTTTTCAAAGCTGGGTACAAAGAGATAGCGCTTTTTCACGGAGATTTTCACCTCGATCAATCTAAATCCGAAGAGCTGAATAAAATGCTGGTCTTCTGGAAACTATTGATGAAAAGTGGAAGTTCTGGTTTACTTGAAGCTGGGTTGATCAATGAAGCTGAGATTCAAGCGATGGAGGAAGATCTAACTAGTATTGCAGCGAGTGAAAAAGCTGTCTTTTTCTATCAATTTGTGCAGACCTTTGCGACTTACTAATACGGTACTATGAAAATTTTGAAACGGGTTTGGAAATTCATCTGGAAATCAATGCTCTGGTTTTTTATCCTGTCCATTGGTCTCACGATTCTTTATCGCTTTGTTCCTATTCCGATCACCCCGCTGATGGTTATTCGCCTAGGAGAGCAGGCTGCTGATGAGAAGAAAGAAATGCGATTATATAAGGATTGGGTGCCGATGAGTCAAATCTCCAAAAATGCTCCACAAGCAGTATATGGTGCCGAAGATCAGAAATTCCTGGACCACTACGGATTTGATCTGGAAGCGATGGAGAAGGCGTGGAATGGAAATAAAAAAGGGAAACAGATCAAGGGAGCAAGTACCATCACTCAACAGACTGTAAAAAATGTTTTTTTGTGGCCCGCGCGAAGCTATGTGCGAAAAGCACTGGAGGCATATTTCACGGTCTTAGTAGAGCTCATTTGGCCCAAAGAGCGGATTATGGAAGTGTACCTTAATGTTATTGAAATGGGAGAGGGAATCTATGGAATCGAAGCCGCTGCACAGACTTATTACAATAAGCCAGCTGCAAGGCTCAATAGAAGTCAATCGGCAATGATTGCAGCAGTTTTGCCAAATCCAAGAAGATGGACTCCTGCAAGACCCACGCCTTACATTGTAAGACGCCAAGGGTGGATCTTACGTCAAATGAACAACCTGTCACCATTGGGCTACGGAATATAATTTGAATAGATGATGCTAAAATTAGGTGATTGTAATGGCCCAAGATTGCTATACTATAGTTTATGATTATATGCAATTGAGCTACTAACCTGATTTTCCTTGCTCAACTGGCAGGCCCGCCACAGCGAGGCAAGCCTATGTCTACCATATATTAAGTCGCTTGTTATCTTTTACTGGCGTAACTATAGATATACATAGTTGAGTGCTAAGAATAGGGCAGCTAGCTAAAAAAGCCCGTTTCTGAGCCAATTTAAGGGATTAAAAAATGCAAGAATTATTTATCCACAAAATCAATTATTTATCCACATTCTTTTTGAAGACTAATTTAAATTACTGATTATCAAAGATATAAGAGTGTCCACTTAGGGATGAATTTGTGGATAATAGTTCATAACGCAATCAAATGCATCTCAAAAATCAATATAAAACGTGGATAATTTTCCCCACTGAATTTCCCCATATGATGAGCTAATCTGTTCGTTCTTTGATTAATCTTTTGCGGTAAGCATTAAAGATTCTCGATTTGGAGACAAAGCCTATATAGCGGCCCTCAGCGATTACAGGGAGATTCCATGCACCGGATAGCTCAAATTTTTCCATTGCTTTTTGCATATTTTCTGTGTCCAATAAGATTTCTGGTGGACTATGCATGAGTTGATTGATGTAGATTTTCTCCTGTTTCTCCTTGTCAAACATGATATCCCGGATATCATCCAGCGTGATGATCCCGCTAAGCACACCTTCGTCATCTACGACAGGAAAGATATTTCGCTTTGATATTTTTACCAAATCTATCAAATCGCGCAGCTTAGCATCAGGATGTATTGGGATTAAATCCCGCTCGATCACATGTGTAATGGTTATCAAATCAAGTAGTTCCTGATCTTTGGATTCAGGAAGCTGACGGCCCTTTTCTTTGAGTTGCATCACATACAAGCTATCTTTTTGAAAATAGGTAGTAGTGATATAGGATATCGCTGAAACGAACATTAAGGGGACAAATAATTCATACCCACCTGTAAGCTCTGCAATCAAGAAAATCGCTGATAAAGGTGCATGCTGAACACCAGCCATCACACCACACATGGCTACTAAGGTAAAATGTGCCAGAGGAAGTGGAATATGGAAGCCAAGCATATTCTTAGAATAGGCAAAAACGAAACCTACAACACCCCCGACATAAAGCGACGGAGCAAAAATCCCACCACTTCCCCCACTTCCTAGGGTCAACGCTGAAGCAATTGGCTTTACTAAAATAATCAGTACCAAAAAAATGATAATCAAATAAGAATTAGTTGCAGAGGAGAAAAATGGACTTTTATCGAGCAGTTGATCCGAGTTGCCATTGATCAAGAGGTTTAGGAAATCATACCCTTCTCCATAAATTGGCGGGAAAAAGAAGACCATAAAACCAATAAGAGCTCCTCCATAGAGCAGTTTTAATAGTTGAGAATCCAATCCCTCCAAAAGACGTTCAGTAGTTCGAACAGCACTACTGAAGTACAGTGATACTACCCCGCAAACCATTCCAAGTAATAAATAATAGGGCATGTGACTGGCCGAGAACGTACCGACGAGATCAAAGGTAAAAACCGGAGCTTTACCAATTAATATCGTTGAAGTTAGTGATCCTGTTACGGAGGCGATAAGTAGTGGGATAAATGAAGCAGTGCTGATTTCCATTAAAATAACTTCGATCGCAAATATTACCGCTCCGATAGGGGCGCCAAAAATAGCTGATATAGCTCCTGCAGCTCCACATCCAATTAATAGGGTTCGCTTCTTGGCATTGAGATGGACTAGAAGGCCAACATTTGAGCCAATTGCTGATCCTGTGACCAGCATCGGTGCTTCTAAGCCAACTGAACCACCGAAACCCACTGTCAAAGCAGAGGTGAATATTCGGCTATAAGTTTTGACCCGGGGAATTATACTCTGATTTTTTGAAATGGTAAATAATACATCAGGAATCCCATGTCCTCCGGTATCCTTAAACAAATATTTCCCTACTACATAGGCTGCCGTTATTCCAATAAGAGGGTACAGTATATATAAAAAATTCGCATACTCAGTATAGAAATCCTCTGTAAGAAAACGCTGTATAGCATGGACTGCTTCTTTGAGAACTACAGCAGCCAAGCCTGAAATTATTCCTATTATCCCACTGAGGATCAGAATAAAACTTTGGTTGCTCATGTGACGAAGCCTCCAGATAAGCAGCTTGGTAATGAAGTCTGATTTAGCCAATAGTGTCGGGGAATGTGAGATTAATGTTTTATAAATTGGTCAAGATCAATTTAAATATAAGTCTTTGACTTATTCTTTTGGTAATTTTTGATCTAGCGCTAGCGTACATTTCAAAATCAAATTTACAGCATTTGTATAAAAATCTGGATCGATATTCTCAAACTCATCACTTGGTCGATGATAATCCTCATGATCTTCCACTCCGAAGTAGATGTACATTATGTTTTCATCAAAAAATGGTCCTTGATCTGAGGACTGGGTCCAGTTTTCCCTACCAGTATTAGGTTGGTCATGTCCAAATTTTAAAATTGGCACCGAATTCACCGCCGCCTGCTCAAGAATGATTTTCAGTTCAGGATGGTAATAGGTACCTGAAGCGTATATCTCGCCTTTGTCATTTCTACTGATCATATCCATGTTGATGTTCATGAGGATGTTATCCAGAGCAAACGGAAAATCTTTCAGTAGTGCCTTAGCTCCTTGAAGTCCCATCTCTTCACCATCTAGAGCAGCAAACATAATCGGATGTTGCGGTTGATTTTTTGAGAAATACTCCGCTAAAGCTAAAAGAGCTGCTGTTCCTGAAGCATTATCATCCGCGCCATTATAAATCGAATCACCTTTCGAATTTTTCCTCCCTACACCTAGATGATCGTAATGTGCCGTAATCACAATGATCTTCCTGGAGGCCAAACCCGGCAAAAAGCCGATAACATTGACCGCATTTTCATACTTTTTCTTTTCCCTTCGATTTTCAAAAGAAAAATACTGAAGATAGTCCATGTATTGTGTTTTCAATCCTATTCGTTGAAATTCAGATTGAATGTACTTCCTGGCTTGGCTACTGCCCTCACTAAGTGTTTTTCGACCTTTCAATTCATCAGCGGATAGCAGTTTTAAGTCTGAAAGCAGTCTTTCTCTATCAATGGATTGAGCAATACCTACAGAAAAAACTAAAAAGAAGAAAAAACTAAAAATTGATTTGCTTGGAGTAACCATCTCAGGAAGTATTTTGCGTTATGTATATTTGTAAAATTAATATGCCTGAACAAACAACGCGCTGAATAAATGAAATATATAAGTACTTTATTTTTATTTTTTCTTATATTTTCGGAGAGTCGGGCGCAGGGAACGCTTCCAGAATCCTTTTTTAACGGTAAAGCAGTGGTATTAATTTCTTCAGACCCTGGGGCGAGACCAACGCTGACTTGGAAGCAATTGGCAGATAGCATTCACACTAGTCTTGTTGCGGCGGGCGCCGATCCAGTAGCCTATTTTGAACTCGAGCAAGTCTCGGTGTCAGAGGAGATTCAGGCGGACTATGCGAAGGCTTTCGGTATACGACAAGTTAAAAACATTATTTTGGTAACTCGCCAAAAGAATCAAACTAGTATCCATGTAGGACCTTTTTCCGATAATGGTCAAATGATCTCAAGTACTTCTTTATTTGGGAAAGTGGGTCAAAACTATTCTGAAGCCATCAGTCAATTTGCTGCCATCGGCGAAGGTTTGAAATCTAATAACTTATTGGTTTTGGATGTACCAGAGTTTTTGAGCATTAGTGTACAGGAAGCTACAGCCACGTTAAAATTTCTACCGAGAAATCCACTGAACCTCGATGTATTCAAATTGGGAATTCCCATCGAAGGATCCTCCTCCCAAACAGGCTTATTAAGTTATTTCAATTACGATAATTACGGAAAGTCTCAGGAGACTATTCTTGCAGCGCAGGCAAATCAAAAGTCTGGAATTGAAGAGATTTTGAAGCAGCAATACGCTTTCCAAGTCGAGTGGCTTACAGAAGCGAAGACGAACCAGGAGTTGATCGAGAACCGAGTCCAGTTTATTTTGATGAAAGTTGAGGGAAGAGAGGCCGATTTGATGCAAAGTATGGGCTTAGAGTTGAGTCCTTCAACTGATATGAATCGTATCGTAGTCAAATATTATATCAAACTACTTGTCAGAGATGAATTATATATTGGACCTGAATGGGATGCCGATCCTGATTGGCGTGTTTCACTTCGAAAATTTTTAATCAATTTAAAGAAATAGACCTTTTACAGACGGAATAAACCGAAACTATAATTTAAAATTGGCTCAAATTACCCTTTTCTCAAAGAGTATAAGAGACTCTGATCAGTATCGGGAGAGATTTAAAGGAAACAAATCAGCATCAAATTTGTCAAGGTGCAGGATGCTGGACATGCAATTAATTTTTATAAATAAAATTAGACCCGATATAGTTTTTCGTTCAGTAAAGGAATCAGGGCCAGAATAATTGCCTGATGATAATACTGTGCCCGATCCAACACTCCATGAGTAAGGATCCCTACAGATCCTCCTTCTTGCTTTGAATTTTCCTGTGAGAAGAATTGGTCATCGGCATGCCCAAGTTCCATCCCAGTCCGAACTAGTTCAGCCACACCTTCGGGGATATAAAACGTCCCGGTCTTTGCTTTCCCACTCATTCCTGCCTTATTTTCTAGATAAATCCATGCAAAAGCACACATTCCGTGTTCGTCTTCGGCGATTCCACCTTCTATTCCAATCCAATAATCTGCCTCGGGAAAGCTTGATTTGGAGTTACGCGTACGGTTTTTTGCTCCTTCGAAAGTTTCTTTATCACCTTTTGGCTGATCTGAGACAAGCGAACTAGCATTGATTCCATTTACTAGGAAAGGTTGTTTGAATACCTCTGAGAATGCCTTTTCAGTGGCGGATATTTTTACGGGGTTTTTGCTTCCGACTATGATTAGTGGTTTTTCGATGCGCTGGTAATTTTGTCTTTTTGGAAAATTCATGGTTGTTAATCAAGGGCACAGCTTAGGCCATGTTAGTAAATATTTGGTTGACATCCTCGTCTTCTTCCATCTTCTCGATCATTTTGTGGATGATTTCCTCTTGTTCCTCAGTGAGTTCTGTCAAAGTAGTGGGGAATCTTTGGAAGTCTGCACTAACAATGTCTATGCTCTTTTCTTCTAATATTTTCTGCATGGTACCAAAGTCTTCAAATTCGGTGTAAACGTAAATTTCACCATCATTTTCATCGATATCTACTAATCCATAGTCGATTAATTCGAACTCTAATTCCTCTAGATCAAAGGCTACTTTTGCAAATCGGAATACTGCCCTTCGGTCAAACATAAAACTCACAGAGCCGGATGTTCCAAGTGAGCCACTTGATTTAGAAAAATAACTTCTCACGTTGGCAACAGTCCTGTTAATGTTGTCAGTGGAGGTTTCTATGAGTACTGCGACACCAAATGGGCCATAGCCTTCATACACCATTTCTTCAAAGTCCTTCTCATCTTTATTTGAGGCTCGATTAATTGCAGCTTCAATTCTATCCTTGGGCATTTGGGCACCTTTGGCATTCTGCATGATAGTCCGAAGGCGTGGATTTGAGGCAGGATCTGGACCTGCTGATTTCACTGCCATTACGATTTCTTTACCCAATCGGGTAAATACCTTGGACATTTTGTCCCATCGTTTGAATTTTCGTTCTTTTCTGAATTCAAATGCTCTTCCCATGCGTCTCTTTTATTTTATGAGTAAAAATAGCGAATCTTTTGATCTAGGCAGAACTCAACCAATTTTCCATTCTGTCAACTAATAGCGCTTGGATTTTTTAATTAGATGGTCCCCGTAAATAAAACTTTCAATCGGTGAAGGAAATAACAGTACGTTTTTCATCGAAATGCCGCTAGAATCGTAAGCTTTCTTAAACATCTTCCGAATTATGACTAGCCAACCTATCCCTAATATTCCCGCATCAACTTCTCCTAGGGTAGTTATTGTAGGAGCTGGATTTGCTGGATTGAAGCTAGCCCGAAAATTAATGAAAAAAGATTTTCAGGTAATTATCCTCGACAAGAATAATTACCATCAGTTCCAGCCACTTTTCTATCAAGTTGCTACTGCTGGTCTCGAGCCGAGTTCAATTTCTTTTCCGCTGCGCAAAATTTTTCACCACTCCAAAAATGTGATTTTCAGGATGGCTGAAGTGCAACGTATTGATGCAGATCAAAACCGTCTTTTCACTGACATTGGGTACATAGACTACAATCAACTTGTTTTGGCGATGGGAGGAGATACCAATTATTTTGGTTCCAAGTCCATCGAGCATTACGCAGCACCGATGAAAACTGTTTCGGAAGCACTGTACATCCGAAATAAAGTAATTTCTAACTATGAGCGGGCCATTAGTATTGAGAAAGTCGAGCATCGCAAATATCTCATGAATGTGGTAATTGTCGGAGGAGGCCCCACCGGAGTAGAACTTGCAGGCGCGATGGCCGAACTCCGAAACAATGTGTTGCCGATTGATTATCCTGAGCTCAATTTCCATAATATGAAAGTGGTCTTGATAGAGGGCGGACCAGAACTGCTCGGCTCCATGTCTCCTCAATCTAAAAGCCATGCATTGAAGTACCTTCACGAACTAGGCGTAGAGGTCATGCTCAATACCCAAGTCAAAGACTATAATGGCCAAATCGTAACTCTCAGCGACGACATTTTTTTAGAGACACAGACTCTTCTTTGGGCAGCGGGTATCAAACCCAACCGAATAGATGGTCTAGCTGCTGAACATTATGCACCAAATGGACGGATCTATGTTGACTCACATTGTCAGATCATCGACTGTCCTAATGTTTATGCCTTGGGGGATGTGAGTCTACTAGCAGAAGAAAAATATCCTAAGGGCCATCCACAAGTAGCACAGGTGGCTTTGCAGCAGGCAGAAAGTCTCGCTAACAACCTGATAGATTCTCAGAAGGGAAAAGCGTTGAAACCATTTCGATACAGGGACTTGGGCTCTATGGCTACTATTGGCAAAAAGCGTGCAGTGGTAGATCTTCCATTTATCAAATTTCAAGGTCAACTAGCTTGGCTGACTTGGTTATTTGTTCACTTGATGGCTATACTTGGAGTGAAAAATAGGCTCTTTGTATTTTTAAACTGGTCTTGGAATTACCTCAGCTTTGACCCAAGTCTTAGGCTTTTGATCAAGCCCAAATACGTACGAGAAAGTGAACGTAAAGAACTGATCGAGCAAAAATAGATTAGTATCACTAATTGAGAACCAATAATTTTTTGAATCAAGGGTTGAGTTTTAAGAATTATGACTCTAGAATTGTGCTATTAAAGTAAAATAATAAAGATTTTAATTAATCGAGATTTAGAATTCTATAGCGTCAATCTTTTGTTATCACAATTGCTCATTCTCCAGTATTCCCAATCTCCTTTTCTGTCAAGCGCTCATTTTCCGGTATCTAAATCTCCAACTAACTTCGAGTAACATCTCGATATTTAAGTCTAGTTAAACTCCAGTCTATTTGGTAGGTCTAACATGCAAAACAAACCAATAGATAAAATGAGAAAATGGATTTTAGCTTCAGGATTAGTTCTGATGATCAGCCTAAGCAGTATTGCGCAACAAAAAAGTGAAGAACGGTCTACTTCCGAACAGCGAGCAGCTCGCATGACCGAGAAAATGGCAGAGAGATTAAGCTTAACAGCTGATCAGAAAAAGCAGATTCTTGCGATTAACCTTGAACACGTAAAAAAGAGAGATCAAGATCGTATGGACCAACAAAAAGAAAGCGACGCTAGAAAGGCTGAAATGAAAAAGCAAGATGAATCAATCAAAGCTATCCTTACAGACGAGCAGCGAACCAAATGGGAGGAAATCAAACTGAATCGAAAAGATCGCGTAAGAAGATCAGGCGGTCAGATTGAGAATCGGGATCAATTCCGAAACCGACGCGGTGGAGGGAATTTATAATTTCTCATTTTAGAAACAAAAAAATACCCCCTGAATATATTCAGGGGGTATTTTGGTTTAGTGTATTGACTATACAAAGCAAAGCATCGACTTAGCTTCTGCTGGACATTTCTTCTTCTATATGTAGAAATGATTCATCTTTTTGTGGAAGACTGGAAGTTCCCATCAAGAACTCGTCGACTTTTACCGCAGCTTCCCTTCCTTCAGAAATTGCCCATACAACCAAGGATTGGCCTCTGCGCATATCCCCAGCAAGGAAAACTTTTGAATTTGTGCTTTGATAATTTTTGGATTTGGGAAGTGTATTCTCCATTAGCTCTGATCCGAAAGCTTCCAAAAGGCCATTCTTGGCTGGACCGGTATAGCCAACAGCAATAAGTGCCAAATCGCAAGGAACAGTTCGTTCAGTGCCTGGGATTTCCTCGAATCCCATTTTTCCACCTTTATCTACCCATTCCAAATCTGCTAATTTCAATCCGGTAACTTCACCTGCTTTGTTACCTATAAATTCCTTAGTCAAAATGGAAAACACACGATCCACGCCTTCCTCGTGTGAGCTGGATGTTCTGAGCGTCATTGGCCACTCTGGCCAAGTATTAAGAGTGTTTCGTTGCTGTGGTGGTTTTGGTAAAAGCTCCAATTGGGTGATCGAGGCCGCTCCATGTCGATTGGATGTACCGATACAGTCACTCCCGGTATCTCCACCGCCAATTACAATAATGTTTTTCCCGGTTGCTGAAATCGGGTTTTCAGTAATTTCACCATTGATTACCCGATTTTGCTGACCTAGCAATTCCATCGCAAAATGAACGCCTTTGAGCTTATCCCCCTTAATGTTTAAGGCTCTGGGGTGAGCAGCCCCAGTAGAAAGAACTACTGCATCAAAATCCCGAAGGATATTCTCTGCTTTGATGTTGAATCCTACTTCAGTATTACAACTGAAAATAACCCCTTCTTGGATCATCAGTTTGATTCGTCGATCAATGACCCATTTTTCCAATTTGAAATCCGGAATTCCATAGCGAAGTAATCCACCTGGTTTTGCGTCTTTTTCAAAAACTGTAACCTCATGCCCAGCCTGATTCAATTGATCAGCCACCGCCAATCCTGCTGGACCTGATCCGATGACAGCAATTGATTTTCCGGTTCTGGTTTTCGGCGGGTTTGATTTTATAAGACCTAGTTCATAGGCTTTTTCAGCAATATTTTTTTCGATCAATTCGATCGCCACTGGATCTTTGTTGATTCCCAACACACAGCTAGCCTCACAGGGTGCAGGACAAATTCTTCCCGTAAACTCCGGGAAATTATTGGTGCTCCGAAGTACGGTGATTGCTTCTTCCCAGGATTGATCATGTACCGCATCATTGAACTCCGGAATTGCGTTGCCCAACGGGCAACCGCTATGACAAAATGGAACACCACAATCCATACACCGAGCTGCCTGATGATTTAGTTTTTCATCAGAAAATGGCTCGTATATCTCCTTATAATCCTCAATGCGATCCTTTGGATCACGGGCTACAGGTGTCTCTCTCTTAAACTGAATAAATCCTTCTTTCGCTCCCATCTTACACCAGTGTTTTGCTTTGTTCTATTACTCTTTTCTGCAAGATTGCTTTGTAGTCTCGCGGAATTACTTTGATAAATTTCACTTTATAGTGATCCCAATTCGCTAAGAATTGTATTCCAAGTCCTGATCGTGTCAATTTGACATGCCGCTCGAGATAGGTCTTGATAGTCTGGAAATCTTCTTCATCCAGTGGGTCGACATCCACAAGTTCAGGATTGATCTCGGTGATGTAATTGTTCAGGATGTAAGCTATTCCACCACTCATCCCTGCTGCAAAGTTTCTGCCGATTTCTCCCAGACTGATCACCAAGCCACCAGTCATGTACTCACAGCCATGGTCACCTATTCCCTCGATTACAGCTGTAACGCCCGAGTTTCGCACACAGAATCTTTCGCCACCCTGTCCATTGATATAGGCTTCGCCCGAAGTAGCTCCGTAGAAAGCAACATTACCAATGATGATATTTTCTTCTGGTACAAACCGCGAATTGCGACTTGGATAGACAATTAATTTTCCACCGGAAAGTCCTTTTCCGAAATAATCATTTGCTTCTCCCTCCAATTCAAAATTCACTCCTTTAGCTAAAAATCCACCAAAGGTTTGGCCAGCTGATCCATTGAATTTGAAATTAATCGTATCCTCGGGAAGTCCAACACTACCATAGATTTTGGATATTTCATTTGATAGCATCGCACCGACAGAACGGTCTGTATTTTTTATAGGGAAACTCCCTCCACTGGCCATTGCCTGTTCTAATGATGGATGGGCCGCTTTAATTAATTGGCGATCCAATACATTCTTCAAGTCAAACTCCTGATCGATTTGCTTGTAGATGCCAACATGATCCGGCACTTCCACCTTATGAAAAATCGGGCTTAAATCTACTTTATCCCATTTCCAGTGACTTAAGTGCCCTGAGGCCTGTAATACATTACTCTGACCTACCATCTCATCGATCGTGCGAAATCCTAGTGACGCCATGATTTCTCGAAGATCCTGAACCAAGAAATAGAAATAATTCACAACATGATCCGGATCACCCGTGAAAAGCTTTCTCAAGTCTTCATTCTGTGTGGCGATTCCAACAGGACAGGTATTTAAGTGACACTTGCGCATCAATATACAGCCTTGTACTACTATTGCGGCGGTGGAGATTCCCCATTCCTCTGCTCCCAGTAAAGTGGCGATCGCCAGATCTCGCCCCGTACGAAGCTGTCCATCGGTTTGAAGTGTTACTCTACTTCGAAGGTTATTTTTGACCAATGTCTGATGTGCCTCTGATAATCCAAGCTCCCAGGGAAGACCTGCATGTCGAATCGAACTTAGTGGAGAAGCACCTGTGCCTCCATCTGCTCCCGAGATTAAGATGACATCTGCCATGGCTTTGGCCACACCAGCGGCTACTGTTCCGACACCAGCCTGAGACACTAATTTTACATTGATTCTTGCTTTTCGATTTGCGTTTTTCAAGTCAAAGATCAGCTGAGCCAAGTCTTCGATCGAATAAATATCGTGATGTGGAGGTGGCGAAATTAATCCCACCCCGGGGGTAGAATAACGCACTCTTCCGATCCAGTCATCAACTTTGTGACCAGGAAGCTGTCCGCCTTCACCGGGCTTTGCACCTTGTGCCATTTTAATCTGAAGCTCAGTAGCATTCGTCAGGTAATTACTCGTCACGCCAAATCTGCCTGATGCCACTTGCTTAATCGCTGATCTTTCCCAGTCCCCATTTTCTTTTCGGATAAATCGGCTTTCATCTTCTCCGCCTTCTCCAGAATTACTTTTGGCGCCGATTCGATTCATTGCTATCGCCAAAGTTGAATGGGCTTCGTGAGAAATTGACCCGAAAGACATCGCCCCGGTTGCAAAACGATGGATGATCTTAGATGCGGGTTCTACTTCTTCGATTGGGATAGTAATTCGTTTTTTGAATTCAAAAAGTCCACGAAGTGTTAATGCGTCTCGGCTTTGATCATTGATTTTAGCAGCAAATTTTTTGTACATGCCATAATCATTAAATCGAGTTGACTTTTGTAGTAAATGGATGGTCTCAGGATTGAATAAGTGTTTTTCACCGCGACGCTTCCATTGATAGATACCACCGGCATCCAATGTCGGGGAGCCGATTTGATGTGCAGACCTATGACGAATCAGTACCTCCTCTGCTAGTTCATCGAATGAAATTCCGCTGATTCTGGAGATTGTTCCCTTGAAGCAGCGATCGATGACCTCAGGACCCAGCCCAATTGCTTCGAAGATCTGAGCCCCCTGGTAAGATTGAAGTGTGCTGATTCCCATTTTGGACAGGACTTTCAGCAGACCCTTACCAATAGCATCCTGGTAATTAGAAAACAGTTTCTTTCGGTCTTTGACTTCTGGAAACTGACCTTTCTCCCACATTTCAAGCAAAGATTCCAATGCTAGGTAGGGATTGATTGCAGATACCCCATAGCCAATTGCTGTGGCAAAGTGGTGTGTCTCTCGAATATCTCCAGATTCTAATATAAGTCCAGCACTGGTTCTTATTTTTTTCTTTACCAAATGGTGGTGTATCGCGCCAATTGCGAGCAGTGATGGAATCGGGGCTAGTTGCTCATTACTATTTCGGTCAGATATAATAAGGATATTCCTTCCTTCATTGATCGCTTTCTCTGCCTCATCACAGAGCAAATCCAAGGCTTCTAAAAGTCTTCCCGGCTGATGATCTGTTTTGAAATGACTGTAAAGGGTCTTGCATCGATATCCCTGACCCTCCATATTTTTGATTTTCTCAAGGTTTTCATTGAGGAGAACTGGCTGAGAAATATGGATTTGTCGGGTATGTTTAGGGCTTTCCTCTAAGATGTTTTGGCCATTTCCCAGTCGTGTAAACAAGGACATCACCATTCGTTCACGGATCGGATCGATAGGCGGATTACTTACCTGGGCAAAAAGCTGCTTAAAATAGTTAGCGATATGTTGACTTTGCTTTGAAAGCACTGCCAGTGGTGTGTCTGCTCCCATCGAGCCAATAGCTTCATACGCAGTCCCTCCCATAGGCGATAAGACCACCTTTAACTCTTCAGAAGTATAGCCAAATACTGTCTGGCTCTTTTTGATGTTTTCAGTAGAGTAAGGATGGGAAAGTGTCTCCAGATCATCTTCTAGCCGAAGTTTGATTCGTTGGTCGTCAACCCATTGCTCATATGGCTGTCTTTTGCAGATTTCGTTCTTTACTTCTTCATCAAACAATACTCTGCCCTTTTCTAGATCAGCCCAAAGCATTTTGCCGGGACTAATTCTCCCTTTTCGCTCGATCGTCGACTCACGAATAGGAAGTGCTCCTGCCTCAGAGGAAAGGATCAAGCGCTTGTCTTTGGTAATGAAATAGCGCAAGGGTCTCAAGCCATTTCTGTCTAAGGTTGCTCCCACAGATTTACCGTCAGTGAATAATAAGGCAGCAGGTCCATCCCAAGGTTCGACGAGTGAGGCATGAAATTTATAGAACGCTTTTCGATCTCGGTCCATTACTTCGTTGTCCTGCCACGCTTCTGGCACCAACATCATCATTGCATGCGGGAGGCTTCTTCCGCTTAGCGAGAGCAGCTCGACCATAGCATCCAAATTTGCTGAATCAGAATTCATCTTATTGGTGATAGGCATAAGCATTTGCAACTCATCATCGGAGAAAAACTTTGACTTCATCAAGTTTTCCTTCGATTTCATTTTATTCAAATTGCCACGAATAGTATTTATTTCACCGTTGTGGGAGAGGCAGCGGAAGGGTTGCGCAAGTCTCCAATTTGGGAAGGTATTAGTCGAGAATCTTGAATGGATTATCGCAAAAGCAGATTTAATCTTTGGATTCTGTAAATCTTTATAGAAGGGTAAAACCTGATCAGTTCTTAATTGGCCCTTGTAGATAAGGGTCTGACTACTTAAGCTGGCAAAGTAGAATGCATGATTTACCCCAGAGATCTTGGTATTGATCGCTGAGCTGGCAAAGTTTCTGAGTATGTAAAGCTTACGCTCAAGTTCAATTCCGGTGAGTCCTTTTCTATGTTTTACAAAGAGTTGTTCAATATTTGGCATCACATCAAGTGCCCCTGATCCAGGTATAGTCTCATCCACAGGCACCGCACGATATCCGATCAGCTCAAAATCAAGCTTGTCGATAATTTCATTTAAGAGCTCCTTGGATTTTTTGAAAAGTTGCTTATTCTTGGGGAAAAAAGTCATTCCCACCCCATAAGAGCCAGATTCGGGCAAGTTGATCTCCGTTCTAGCTATTATGTCTTTGAGAAACTGGTGCGGAACTTGAATTAAAATCCCTGCTCCGTCTCCGGTCTTAGGATCGGATCCACGCCCTCCACGGTGCTCCATATTGCTGAGCATATAGAGCGCATCACTAATCGTCTCGTGAGAGGGGTCTCCACTTAAGTCTACAACTGCACCAATACCACAGGAGTCATGTTCAAACTCCGATCGATATAATCCGTCTTGCATTATTTTGGAATTTATTAAGTTTTAATTTTCCAAAAAATACAAAATTTTTTTATCCTATTAAAATTATTGCAACAAAAAAGCCTAATTGATACCGTATTAATTATTAGAATTCAGTTTTTTAATTTTTCCGTAAATTGGTTTTAGCTTTATTTTAAGGTCTTTGAAAGGTAGATATCAGACTTTTTATAAAAATTAGGTTTAAAAAATTCATAAATCTGATGCAATTCAAGTAATTTTTTGAAAGCTAGGGGTTAAAAAAAATTTTTAAATATTTTATAGATTATATTTCAATTTGTCCCTTTAGGTATTTTAAAATTGAAGAACAGTAGAAAATTCCAATGATTATTTGTCTCAAAAATGATTTTTCCAAATAAGAAGAATTAATCTGTATAATAAGTGACTCCGTCCTTATCCTGAGATTTTAAATGAACTTTCACCTTTTTGATTTTACGTAGATCTACTGCCAGTATAGTGAATTCAAACTCTTCGAAGATAATTTTTGCTCCGTTTTTAGGAAGTTTTGAGTTGATCTCCAATAGTAGCCCTCCTAATGATTCGCTTTCACCTTTGACATCATCGAAAATCTGGATATCCAACTCTAGCCGCTTACAGAAATCGTTGAGCGAAACCTTTCCTTCAAAAATGTAGGTACGCGGGTCAATTTCTTGAAAAAAGAAGTCGTCTCGATCATCAAATTCATCATTGATCTCTCCAATAATTTCTTCAATTAGATCCTCAAGGGTAACCAGTCCCGACGTTCCACCATATTCATCAACTACAATGGCCATATGAACACGCTTCTGCTGAAAGTCTTTTAAAAGTGTGTCTACCTTTTTATTCTCAGGAACAAAAAAACTCTTTCGAATCAGTTCTTTCCAAGCAAAATCCTCATCCTTTTCGATAAATGGCAATAAATCCTTGATGTAGAGTATGCCCAAGATGTTATCTATGGTCTCTTCATAAACGGGGATTCTGGAATAGCCGCTTTTATTGATTCGATCCATCAACTCATGGAAGTCCATCTCCACCTCTATTGCAGTGATATCTATTCTGCTTTGCATCACTTGCTTCACTGTCAGTGTCCCAAAGTTTACGATTCCCCGTAGAATATCTTTTTCCTCGGAGGGAGTATCTTTTGTACTAAGGTCTAGGGCTTGATTTAGCTCATTGACAGAAAGAGAATATCCTCTTTTCTCAATTCTTTTTTCCAACAGATTACTGAATGCCATCAAGAAATAAGAGATAGGCTTGAGGATGATGGAAAAAAACGAGATGGATGGTGCCATGATCAGGCTGAACTCACGTTTGGCTTTATTTGCGTATACTTTTGGGACGATTTCCCCAAAGAAAACAATGGCAAATGTCACACCTATAGTCTGAACCAAAATAATCAAGACACCGGTAGCATTGGTTCCAAAGATAGACCAAGCTACAAAGGTGGTCAATGTCACTATTCCGATGTTGATAAGATTATTGAGGATAAGGATAGTGCTGAGTAGTTTCTTTGGGGAGTCGACTAGCTCAATCACTTTTTTGCTATTTGGGTTTGAAGAATCTTCAAGACTCTCGAGATCTTCATTTGAAAGCGAAAAAAAGGCTACTTCTGAGCCAGAAACTAATGCAGAACCAATAAGAAGTAAAATGAAAGCTAAGCCATTTAATAGTAGATAGCTTGTGGATGGAGGGCTTACTTGTGCTAGAAAATAAATACTCGGGTAGGGATCGTCCATGAATAAACCAAAACAGATTAATGCAAAATTAAAAAATTCCCCTGAAAGAAATTCAGAGGATTAAAATATTAAAATGGAAGATCGTCATCTGCAGAATCTTCTTCCATCACGGGAGGGTTAGAAGCAGGTGTGGGGGCAGTTGCTTTAGGAGGCGAATTATGCGATTGGGGGCTTGGAGCGCCCATTGGACTCCCCTCAGGTTTTCCGCCTAACATTGTAAAATTAAGCACCCTAATTTTCATTTTTTTCTTATTCTGGCCTTGCTCGTCAGTCCATTTATCTGACTTTATTTTCCCTTCTACGTAGATTTGGCTTCCCTTCCTTAGGTATTGCTCAGCTATTTTAGCCTGCGGGCCCCAAAGTTCTAAGTCATGCCATTCGGTTTGCTCGACTCGGTTTCCACTCCGATCTTTATACGCTTCGGTAGTTGCGAGGCTTACATTTGCAACTACATTGTCTCCTTCTAAATATTTTACTTCCGGGTCTGAACCGAGATTCCCTACTAGGATTACCTTATTTACTCCTGCCATGGTCTTTCGTATTATTTGGATTTAAAAATGTTTTATCAAGGTACTCAAATCTCCGTATCGCTCAAAAAGTTTACAATTAACTTTGGCTTGGGTAATTGATCGATTCGCTCCTCTTCCACCATGAAGTATCCCTGATTTTCACACCATTGCTCCAAATCCGGATAATTCTTCTCAGGAATTTGTACTTCAGAGAATCGAACGTTTAGTTTTTGATGCGACAGTATATGTCGGTATTTTTTTGGAAAGGAAATTACAGGTGCAAATACTGGAAGTTTCAGTTCCTGAATTTCATTGTCTAGACTTGTTTCCTCCATTGGAAAATCGTGTAGGCCTTCCCAGATATCTCCCGCCGTTCTTTTATTCCAAACCCAATTTTTTCCACACTTGATTACATAATAGTGTATGACTCTTTCTCGAATTTTTGTTTTGTTAATTTTTACAGGAAGAGATTTAACCAATGATTGCTTGAACGCAAAACAACTATGGTGTAATGGGCAATCTTCACAATTAGGATTCTTTGGAGTGCATAATCGTGCTCCAAAGTCCATCATTGCCTGATTGAATAGCGCTGGTTCGCCACTGGGAATGATTTCATTGGCCAAGGTTTCAAATTCCTTTTTTCCCTTGCTGCTTGCAATGTCAGTGTCGATCCCAAAAAATCGGGCAAGGACTCGAAAGACATTTCCATCGACCACGGCTTGCACTTCACCAAAGGCGAAACTGGAAATTGCTGCTGCGGTGTATGATCCGACTCCCTTTAACTTTAATAATGACTTATAGGTATCCGGAAATGCTCCGCTCAGTTCAAACCAAATTACTTTGGCACAAAAATGAAGGTTCCTAGCCCTGCTGTAATAGCCCAAGCCTTGCCAAAGACGCAGTACTTCTTCCTCCGGAGCAAAAGCTAAAGCTTTCACTGTGGGGTATGCTTTTAAGAAAGCTTCATAGTAGGGCAGTCCCTGAGCCACTCTAGTCTGCTGTAAAATGATCTCTGAAAGCCAAATTTTGTACGGATCCTTTGTATTTCTCCAAGGTAAATCTCTTGGATTGGCTTCATACCACCGAATTATTTGATAAGAAAACAGCTGATAGTCAGTAGTATTATTGTACATTAATAAATTAAATATGTGACACAAATCACGCTAATTTTTTGAATATGTTTTTTAATTGCTTTCGTTTTTGTACATTTGCAGTCCCAAAAACACTTGGCTAATAGGTCGTTAAGCTTATTTAATAATTTCTAAAACATATTCAAAGTGACAAAAGCAGAAGTAATCACAAAGATTTCAGATAAAACAGGAATCTCGAAAGATGATGTAACACAGACCGTTGAGGCATTCTTTAAAGTAGTAAAAGAATCCATGGCAGATGGTGATAACATCTATGTGAGAGGTTTTGGCAGCTTCATCAATAAGAAGCGAGCCAGGAAAATCGCCCGAAACATTTCAAAAAATACTGCGATAGTAATCGAAGCACATTACATCCCAGCATTTAAACCCTCAAAAGTCTTTATTGAAAAAATAAAGAGCAGTAAAAAAATTAAAGAATTAGCTCCTCAGAATTAAGTTTGTAGAGTAATAACATGAAAAAATCTCAGCTCATACTTGTAGTAGTAGGTGTCGTTGCAATCACAGGATTGTATGCGCTTCCTAAAGTAGTGGTAGATAATGAGGATAGTGAAACTGGTATTTCTCAATTGGGATCTAGTCCAACAACTGAAACTACCAGTGCTATTGCTCAACATGAAGCTGAGATTTCTCCTGCCCAAGCTCAAGAGATTACATCTTTAAAACTTACTATTTCGAACAATTCTCCAGAAAAAGAATTTGTAGCCGCTTCAGAAGGATTGGGAGAGATCTATAGGAGCTTGTCAAAATACGATAGTGCAGGATATTTTCTCAGCTTGGCAGCGGATAAATATCCAGCTCAAGAATTATCCGAAAAAACAGGTAATGTCTATTATGAAGCCTTCGGATTTGCTTTGGATACTGACAAAGTATCCTTTACAGCAGCGCAAACCCGAAATTACTTAGGACAAGTATTGGAAAAAGATCCCAATAGATTAGATTTGAAAACAAAAGTAGCGATGACCTATGTGTCTTCGTCCAATCCCATGCAAGGAATCACGATGCTGAGAGAAGTTTTAGATGAAGAACCCACCAATGAAGATGGACTGTTCAATATGGGAATCCTATCGATGCAATCTGGCCAATATAAACGAGCTGCTGAGCGATTTGAGGAGTTGATCCAATATCACCCAACTAATCTTCAGGGTCAGTTTTATCTGGGCGTGAGCTATTTCGAGGCTAATCAAAAGAATAAAGCGAAAGCTCAGTTTGAGAAAGTGAAGGAAATGACTCAAGATCAAATGGTTTTGGGAAGTATTCAAAGCTATCTCGACAAATTATAAATTAATATATCACTACTAAATCCAAAGACTATGCCTTGCGGAAAAAAAAGAAAAAGACATAAGATTGCTACGCACAAGCGTAAGAAAAGACTAAGAAAAAATAGACATAAGAAGAAGTAATACACTTCTTCTTATTCTCATTTTAGTACAACGTTCATTTACATTATTAATAAGAGACTTTGAGTACAGAATTGTTAATCGATTCAGCTCAAAACGGAAGTCGCATTGCCCTCCTTCAAGATAAAAGTTTGATCGAGTTGCACTCCGAAGGGGTGGACAATCAGTTCAAAGTTGGAGATATTTACCTCGGTACGGTCAGAAAAATCGTCAATGGGCTCAACGCCGCATTTATTGATGTAGGATACGAGAAGGATGCATTCCTCCACTATCAGGACCTGGGGCCAAATTTCAACAGCTTGACTAAGTTCACCAAGCAAGTTCGCAACAACAATTATAACGGTTATATATTGAAGGGGTTCGAAAACGAACCTGAGATAGACAAGATTGGAAAAATTTCTAATCCGCTATCCAAAAACCAGCAACTACTGGTTCAGATAGTTAAAGAGCCTATATCTACAAAAGGACCCCGACTTTCCTGTGAGCTCTCTCTGCCCGGTCGCTACCTCGTGCTAGTTCCTTTTTCGGACTCAGTTAATGTGTCTAAAAAGATCAGAAGTGGCGAGGAACGAAAGCGGCTCTTGAGACTTATCAATTCGATCAAACCTGCCAACTTCGGAGTAATAATTCGGACAGTAGCAGAAGGCCAATCCGTAACGGAATTGGATAAAGACCTTCGGAATCTTCTCACTAGCTGGGAAGAGGGAATGGGAAAATTGATGAAAGCAAAGAATCGCGATAAGATTATCGGAGAGATGAGTATGGCTTCTTCACTTGTGAGAGACCTGCTCAATGAATCATTCGACGCAATCACCGTAGAAGATGAATCCACTTACGAACAGATTAAATCCTACATCAGGACTATAGCCCCTGAAAAAGAAAGAATTGTCAAACTTTACAATGGTAAAGTTAAGTTATTTGAAAGTTTTGGAATAGAAAAGCAGATCAAAAGCCTGTTTGGACAGACGGTCAGCCTCCCGCAGGGAGGATATGTGATCATCGAGCACACCGAAGCCCTTCATGTCATCGACGTGAATAGTGGAAATAAATCCAATCAGGAAAGTGACCAAGAATCAACAGCATTGAAGACAAACTTGGTTGCCGTGAAAGAAATTGCCAGACAATTACGCCTCCGAGATATGGGAGGTATCATCGTAGTCGATTTTATCGACATGAAGCGGGCTGAGAATAAGAAAGTCATATTCGAGGCGATGAATTCAGAAATGAAGTCTGACAGGTCTAAGCATACTGTCTTGCCATTGAGCAAGTTTGGTCTGATGCAAATCACCCGACAGCGCGTGAGGCCTGAGGTCAATATTGTGACCAAAGAAACCTGCCCGTCTTGTGACGGTACCGGCAAAATTCAAGCCTCCATTCTGGTGGCCGATAAGCTGGAAAAAGATCTGGAGCATATGGCTACTATCCAAAACGTGGACAAAATCCAAATTGGGCTGCATCCCTACCTGCACGCATACTTCACCGCTGGCATGATAAGTCAGCGAATGAGGTGGTTTTTCAAGTATTACAAATGGATTAAACTGATCAAAGATTCTTCCCTACCGGTGACGGAATACAGATTCCTAGATGAATCTGGAGAGGAAATCGAACTAATTGTTAAAAGCGAGACTGACTAGTCTCGCTTTTTTTTATGATATTTTTCTGAAAGGAAATTTCCACGATTTGGCAGGATTGGGGCCAATCGGGGAAAGGATGGTTCGCCAAACCGGGTGAGGATTCTTTTTTTTAACCACAAATATCTCAAAGGAGATGCAAAGAGCGCCGAGGGAAAAGCATCAGAGGTGCTTCTGGTCTATAGATGTAGTAGATATTAATTTCTGGCTTTTGACACGATTGGGGCCAATCGGGGAAATGACAGTTTGCCAATACGGGTGAGGATTCTTTTTTTTTAACCACAAAGATCACAAAGGAGATGCAAAGGGCGCCAAGGGAAAAGTATCAGAGATGCTTCTGTTCTGTAGAATAAAATTGATATTATTTGCAGGTTTTGGCAGGATTGGGGCCAATCGGGAAAAGGATGATTCGCCAAACCGGGTGAGGATTCTTTTTTTTAACCACAAATATCTCAAAGGAGACACAAAGGGCACCAAAAGCAATGCAACATAAATGCCACAGGCCTGTGGCACATAATCGATATTCATCTCCTGGTTTTGGCAGGATTGGAGCCGATCGGGCAAATGACGGTGCGCCAAAACGGTGGTGGTATAAATTTATTTTTAACCACAAAGATGACAAAGGAGAAGCAAAGGGAGCCAAGACAAAAGCAGCAGAGATGCTTCTGTTCTGTAGAATAAAATTGATATTATTTGCAGGTTTTGGCAGGATTGGGGTCAATCGAAGAAATAACGGTTCGCAAGAATGGGGGAAGATTGGATAGTTTTAATCTTCCCTATTATTGATTTTCGAGAAATCTATCACTACAAATGCGGCCAAATCATCGGTCGTTTCTCCAAAAAGGCTAAGCGCGTAACCCCTTGGTGTATTGAAGCCATACCTTCCTATCTCCTTAAAATTGTATTCCAATTCGGCCTCTCGATTCAAATCACTGTCAAAAATCAACAGGCGATTTCTTTCCTGTTCTGGATTATCATTTGTTGGACCTTTTACTCTTACCCAACGTAAGATTTTTCCAGAATAAGTATCAAGATCCAAACCCTCATATTTACTACTTTCATGATTAGGTTGGAAGACAATATATTCTCCACTTGGTGCAGTTGTTCCTCTCTTAAAATCGAGTGATTCCGAAGTTCCAGCCCATTTCCAAGTTTGGTTCCCGTTTTCAACTACCGCAAGTGAATCAGATATTGCAAACCCAATTAAATGTTCTTTGCTAATTGGATTATACACATGGCTAAAAAGACCCAATTCAGAATCATCCTTGTAATCTATGATCTGATTGGGATAAAGGAAGCTATAATTTGAAAAGGTCTTGGATTCAGTATTAAAGATCATTCCCCACTTGTCATATTTTTCAAACCCATCTACAAATACAAATGGAAGATCCACAAAATAGAGGTCGTTGCCTGATTTTTGCAACTTGTTATATGGCATCGAAGAGTAATTGACGTACTTTCGACCTGCTTCTACCTCGGGCAAAGCCCATCGATTTAGCACTTTCCCAAGAAAGTCAGTTTCGATCAATTCTTTTTGCTGGGAGAGAAAGTAGATAGTATTATCGTCTAAATAGCTTCCGGTAACGAAGGCCCCAATTCCATCCGGGCCTTCTTTCTCAAATCGCTGTTTCTTCAGCAGCTTCCCTTCTGGGTAACTAAAAACTAGCAGCTGATGGGTGAGAAAAGCAGCTAGTACTTCACCGGAATCAGTCTTATAATAAGTGAAATCCTTTCCTATCTCTCTCGTCAGGGTATCCTTCTCCAAATACAGTGTATCCCCGACCAAGTCCTCCAATTTAAGGACAGGGACTGTTTTATCTTTGGCAGGTTGACAGGCGAAAAGGATTCCAAAAAGAACAATGGGAATTAGTTGAAAACGATTCATGTCTTGGGATTTGTTCAACTAATATAGCAAACTTATTTCTTTACAAAAGAAAAAACAGACCAGTCTTTACGAAGTCGGATTTCAGGTTTACTGTCAATTAAACCGTATACGAGAAGTAGTTTTTCAACTCGGATTTCATGAATCCCGTTTTTGAGGTGACTGATATACATTCCTGCCTGATACACTTTTTGACCACTGACGGCCAATCGGTTTTTGGCCCATTGATCCACTGCGATTAAAGTATTGTCTAAGTAGATTCGATGCAAGTCACCCGAGTTTTCGATTTTTCCCCAGCTCAAACTATCTAGTGAATTTTTGAATTGGCTATTCAAATCTTGAATTACTTTATGATCATCTTCATATCTGGCAATTCCAAGCCTCAGAAAATTATCCGAGATTTCTTCTGTCGAAATAAATCCTCGTGGAAAACGTTTCGAGGGATCATGCTGATCTTGATAATGATGATTTTTTGCAGGCCATTCCATTTCAAAATCAGTCAATTTTCGCTCATTGATAAAAAGAGAAAAATCTTTTATATCTGAAAATATCACTGGAGTTGCTAATACCGAGATGAAAAAGATATAGCCTATTGTAAACCATTTGCCAAGATTACTTTGATATATAGCATTAATACTGCTTACCATAGATTGCGCATACCAAAGTTTAAATTTCGATTTTGCTGTAATAAGCATTGACCCTGCAAATAGCATAGATGAACCCATAAAGATCAAATAGATCACAAAGAAATTGAGATCTAACCATACATAAATCGATATTAAAAGACCTAGGTAAATGGTGGCAAAGAGGAGTGTAATTACTATGGAAATCGGAAAAGCAAAGGTCATACTACAGATCTTTTCCAACCGGAGCACCATTTCCGATGGCTTTTGGTAGTTGTATGTTTGACCTACTTTGAAAAGTTTTTCATTAATAGCTCCCTCTGGAAAAGCATAACTTAAACCCAATAAACCTGCCCAGATAAACCTCAAACATAAATGAACCACAAAGAAAATCTTGAAAATGCTTACAATGCCAGTTAGATAAAAAACCAAAAGGCTGCTGAAAGTAGATCCCACTCCCACATCTTGATTCAAGTAAGCGCAGAATTCGTAAATCTTTGAAGGAAAAATAAAGAGAAAGGCGAGCGTAATACCCGAAATTATGACTTCCGGCTCCCAGCTATTGCGTTGAAGACTTTCCAGCCATGTGAGCTGTTCTTGTTTTCGATCGCTATCCAATTCGTTTTCTTCCATAAGTTGATCTTTAGCCATCCAGCCAGGTTTTAAAGTCTGCCGTCTTTTCGCGACTCACAAGGATATCCTCATCGCTACAATCGCTAAGCTTTACCTTTAATCTGCTATTTGAATAAGTAAAAATATCAGAAATCGATGGAAAGGAACACAGATATTTCCGATTCAATCTAAAAAATAAGCTGGGGTCAACTTGATGCTCAACTTGCTCGAGCGTCTGATCCAATACGAATTGCTTTCCTTTCTTAGTTTGAAGAAATGTCACGCGCTCGGTACTGAAAAAAAACGCGATTTCTTCGATTATAATACTCTGAATCTTCTCACCAAACTTCACCAGAAACCGAGACTTGAATGCGCGAGATTTTGGAGCAAGCATTTCCTTGATCGCATTGATATCCAAATTTGATCGGATTTGATTCGCTTTGAATTTTTTGATGGCACGCTCCAGTTCTAGCGGATCTACAGGCTTTAGCAAGTAATCAATTGCATTGACTTGGAAGGCTTTGATCGCATATTGATCATAAGCAGTGGTAAAGATAATCGCTGTGGATAACTTTACTTTTTCGAAAATCTCAAAGCTGATACCATCTGCCAATTGGATATCGCAAAAGATCAAATCGGGACTTGGATTTGCGGCAAACCAAACAAGCGCCTTTTTCACAGAATCTATATTTTGGATTATTTCAGGGTTCTCAAAATATCCTTCTATCAAACGTACTAGCCGATTTGCAGCTTGCCGCTCATCTTCAATAATCAAAATCTTCATGTGGATAACTTTAGTAAAGGCAGTCGGACCAAGAATTCATCAGCAGTTTGGGTCACATTAATCTGACTATCACTTAGGATGTCATAACGCTTTTTGATATTGGCAAGTCCAATGCCTGTGGAGGGTTCCGATTGATTAGACTTGGGCTGATAGGTATTGCTTATCCATAATTCATCCTGTTTAAAATCGATTCGAATGAAAAGGGGATTATCCTGACTTGCTTCGTTGTGTTTGATTGCGTTTTCCAGCAAAAGCTGAAGGGAAAGTGGAGGCAAATAAAAGCCCGTGCAAGCAGTGATATTGATTGAAAAAACCAGATTTTCCTCAAATCGAATTTTTTGTAGTTCGAGGTAGTTTCGGGCAAAGTCCAATTCCTTTTCTAAGGAAACTAACTCTTCTTGCTGTACTTCCAGCACATAGCGATAGATTTTGGATAGCTTCAAAATAAATTCGGCAGACCGGTCAGCGTCCTCATATACCATGTTGGAAAGCACATTCAGCGAGTTGAATAGAAAATGAGGATTAAGCTGATCTTTCAGGCTTTGATATTGGCTGGCTAGCATCTCAGCCCGCAATTTCTCCGTTTCTAAAGCAGATTTTTTCCATTCTAATAACCAAGAACGCGTCGTAAAAAAGGCCATTACAAAAAATGCAATGATCATCGGCTGCTTGGTAAACTGAACCAAGTACTTCCAGGGAATGGCATTGATTTCGAATTGACCTGCCAGCCAAGTAATAAAGAATGTTATGATAAAGCTACTGATAAAGCAATAGCTCATATAGGTAACAATCGTATAAATCAATCGCTTAATGGGCTGATTGATCCACGAAACTCGGCTATCGTAGAAGCTTTCTACTCTACTCCCACCAAAACTCAGTACACAAGAAAATAGAAAAGCAAAAACAAAATCTTCTTGTATCGAGATCAATCCATCTAGAGACAAAAGACAAGAAGGACAAAAAAAGAGCATCAACAGCATGGCAATCATCAAATTGATTGCTAGGAATTTTGGTAAGCTATCCCAGATCCCATTTTTGAATCGTTCCCCTTTTTTTTCTATGATTAACTGCATGGTTTGGAAGATAAATAAAAAATGGACGTACCCTATCAAAAGTAATCTATGAAAGGATCTGTCCTTTTTTTATTGTGAGCAATTAAATAAACATCAATTACAATTTTTCATAAGCTCCACCATTTGGCCTTTCCCCCAAGTGGGAAAAATATAGGATTCTGTCATTTTTGTTTCTTCTTGTTGAAATAGCTCCATGCTTATTCTCGCCATTCCACAGGCTTTATCAGGTCCTGACCCAAAGAACTTAGACATTCCTAATTCCATCTGAGACATCAAGCTTACCGCTCTTGGATTGCTTCGATCCAGCCCGATGGCTTTTCCAAATAGCTCCATCACTTGAGGACTTAGGCTTTGGCCTCTGCTTCCAGGGTCGATGCTTACTTTTCCCATCAAGATATAGCCATGCAAAGCAGTAATCTCCGAATTATTGGGTGAAATCACGGCTGCATTTTTAGCGATTTCCAGTGCCTGATCAAAATACTCGTCTTTGCTTACCTCGAATCGAAAAGCGGTTTCGGTTTTGGTTAAAGCGGCATAATAAAGCGGGAGCCATTCTCCTCCATTTGCTTCCGCGATCCGCATAAATCCATTGATTACTTCCTGAGCTTCTTCAGGAGTTTGGATCATTTTTTTCGAAGTCAATTGCTTGATTATCGCCTCTTCAAAAGTAGAATTGGAGGCGAAAGCTAGAGTTATCCACACAAGGGATAGGACGATTGATAATGTGTACTTTTTCATAATTAATTATTTAGAGGTTGTTTAATTGATTTGCTGTTTTGTCTTTGGAAAGGGTCAGAAATATGCCAAGAAACAAGAATCTTGGTGCAAGCTGACCCTGAGGAATGGATTCAAATATCCCATCGGTATTTGTCTTTGGGCTGAAGGTGTAGCCAAATACATTGTCCCGACCAAGCACATTGGTACAGGCTAAGTGGATGATTACATTTGGCTTGGGCAAGTAGCTCCAGGAAAGACTTAGGTTTTGAAAGCTCTTAGTTTTGGCGTTCATCTCAAACTTATCTACATTGGGATTGGTGAAAGTATAACCATCATTGAAGGCGAAGGAAGCTCCAATAAGTGACTTTAACGAAGGCACAAAATGCTTGACTACCACAGAAATAGTATGCCTTGGAGCAAAGCTGGGCTGCACTTCAGTTTGAAACTGATTAAAGCTTCGCTTGCTATCCACAAAACTATAAGTGATCCAATAGTCCGTTTCTTTGAAGGTTTTGCGGTCTCGGAAGAAGAAATCCATCCCTTTTGCATAGCCCGATCCACCGTTTTGAAGCGCCTGAGGATTATCCACCGTGCCTTCAAAAGTGACGAGTTGATCATAAGACTTGTAGAAGGTCTCCGCTCGGAAAGTAAAGCCTTCTTTAGTGAAGAGGTAGTTTAGAATCAAGTGATTCGATTCTGCATTTTGAAGATCGGTGTTCAGGACCCGAAAGTTTTCCAAAGGCAATTGATGAAATCTTCCGGCAGCAACCGACAATTGACCTGCGTCTTTGAATTGGTAGGCAACGGAAAATCGCGGATCTAGCCATTCTTCACCGGACACAGCACTAGCCCCACCTCTCAAGCCTCCACGAAAGACCAAGTCCTTATTAAGGTAGAAATCCCACTCGGTAAATACATACGTTTCCTGATCGTCAAATTCCCGAACCCAGCCTTCTTTTACCAGTTTTTCAGAAAATGGGTGGATAAAATGTTCCACTCCAAATTTTGCGGAAAGGCGATCCGAAAAATCTTTAATCGCAGTTCCTTTGATGTGGATAAGCTCATTTTGTCGGGCTATTTCTAAACTGTCAAAAGCAATTTGATCTAAATTTTTAGAATAGGATATCCCGGTAAATATTGACCAATCACCTTTCAGGATAGTTCTCCAGTTGGCTTGCGCATAGCTGTAGTCATTTTTCAGGTCAATCAACACCCGCTGATCAGATCCTGGAACAGGTTGCCAAAGTTGCATCCCACCTGATTCGGTTCGTGCCATAACTTTGAGTAGGCCATTTTTTCCAGTTTTCTTTTGGGCTGCCACTTCCACATCCCAACCAAAAGGAGCCGCTTCAAAGTCAATCTCCTGCCTGATCAATCCTTGGTAAGGGGAAAGGTCAAAGTAGTTGGCACTTGCTGTGATACTCTGCTTTTCATTGGCAAGTGTATGCGAATAGCCTCCACCGATACTCATGATACTGAGATCTCCCTGACTACGGATCGACAGGTCCTTTGTATTCAGTGCCAAAGCAGAAGAAAGTGCTTGGCCGAATTCTGCCGAATAGCCTCCTGTACTGAAAAATGTGCCTTTGAATAGATTGGGATTGAATCGGGTACGTGTCGGTACATTTCCGGCAGTGGAGCTATAGGCATTTCCTACGCGCATGCCATCGATGTAGATTCCGACTTCGCTCGCATCGCCGCCTCGGACAAATAAGCGTCCGTCATTACCGACAACGCTTGTGCCAGGAAGTGTTTGAAAAGCACCCATTATATCACCCATTGCGCTAGGGGTAGTGACAATATCCAAGGACCGCAACACGACAGATTTTCCTTCGTCTGAGGCCTCCATTGCGCCAGCTGAAATAGTCACCGCATTCATTTCGGTGATTGCCTCTATCAGCGTAATAGTTGGTAATTCTTGAGTTCTGTCTGACAGTACGACCGCTAGCTCCTTTGTCTTAAAGCCTAAAAATCGAAAGACAATAATTTGAATTTCTGTTTCTTTACTGCTGAATTTATAGTTTCCATCTACATTGCTCGTAGCACCATCGTAGCTGCCTTTGATAAAAATATTAACTCCGGGAAGACCCAAACCTTTCTCATCAATCACTTTTCCACTAAGCTCGGTTTGGCCAAAAACTGTTCCGTTTAGGAGTAAGAGATAGAAAAATAAAACTGCTTGGATTTTCATTTCGATTCGTATTTGAATCAAAAGTGCAGAAGCAGAACATTTTTAAAAATTAAACCTGACTGAAGTGTAGTATTTCGTGACTGAAGCGAAAAATAGGGGGCTTGAGACTATTTCAGAATAAGGGAAATTGGGATCCAAATTTGATCAAATCGGGTGTTTGGAAGGAGAATAGACAAAAGAGCATCATAGATTTTCTTAATCATGGGAGCTTTTTCAATAGTTGAGACTGCTTGTCTAGCCTTCTGGATTTTTGAGAAATCTGAGCAGTGAGAATTCCTATCCTACCTTTTTAGTTTTAGATTGAAGCCTATAATCAGTTTATGGCCTTCTGGCAGGATTTCTTTTTGGCAAGTAGTGAGTGGTGCTGATGGAAATGGTGATTTTGAGCACCTTCGGAAAGGAATTCAGCATAACTCGAAATTTATTTTTTCAAAGTGATATCCTATTCAATGCATTATTACATTAATACTGCTTATGTTTTTACTCTGATTAAATTCAACCAAACCACAATTGATAAAGGTAAGAATCCAACTACGATGAAAGACTGGAACATTGGATAACCTTTACAGCCAAGATTGAACCGACTGAAAAAGTCCAATCCAGAGCCTTTTACCTATTTTTACGAAGTAGTACAATTAAGTACAGAAAACAATTAGCGGGAAGATCGACGGCTAGTGATGTCACTGGCAAAGCATTTCACCTTATCCCAAGACAAGAAGAATTTAAAAAAATGAGATTTTATTCGCTAAAAACGAATAAAAGAAATGTCTCAAAAACTAAAAATAAAAGCTAAGTATGGAAAAGAATCCCCAGACGCTATTAAAGGATGTATTTGGTTACGATGAGTTTCGCCCTTTGCAACAAGAAATCATCAACCGCACGCTGGCAGGACAAGACAGTTTTGTCCTCATGCCAACTGGCGGGGGCAAATCGATGTGTTTTCAGATTCCAGCCTTGTGTTTTGATGGAATTACGATTGTGGTCTCGCCTCTTATTTCATTGATGAAAGATCAGGTGCAGGCATTGCAAGCCAACGGAATACAGGCAGATTTTTTTAACAGTTCTATTTCTCCACAGGCTGAAAATGACGTGATCGCTCGAGCTAAAAACGGCGAAATTAAGCTGCTGTATTTATCGCCGGAGAAATTGATTTCGGTGAGTAACACCTGGCTGAAAAGCTTGAATATAAAATTAGTAGCCATTGACGAGGCACATTGTGTAAGCATGTGGGGACATGATTTTAGACCAGAGTATACACAGCTAAAAGCATTTAGAAATTCCTTACCCGAAGTTCCGTTTATGGCTTTGACTGCCACTGCGGACAAGTCTGCCAGAGCAGATATTGAAATGCAATTGGGATTGAAAGACTCCAAATTGTTCATTTCCTCTTTTGACAGGAAAAACCTAAGTATTGAGGTAAGAGGTCAAGTTCCCAAGAATAAAAAGTTGCAGGAAATTGTGCGGTTTGTGAAACGAAAAAAGAATGAAAGTGGAATTATCTATTGCCTAAGCAGAAAGAATACAGAGGAAGTTGCCGATTATTTGAAGGTGGATGGACATTCTGTAGCATTTTATCATGCGGGCATGAACCCCGAGGGTAGGGAGCGAGTGCAAACGGCATTTATACATGACGAGACCAAAATAATTGTGGCTACGATTGCCTTTGGGATGGGCATTGACAAATCGAATGTACGTTGGGTGATTCACTATAATCTGCCAAAAAACTTAGAGGGATACTACCAAGAGATAGGAAGGGCAGGTCGGGATGGATTGCCTTCTGAAACAAGGTTGTATTACAATATGAGTGATTTTGTACTGTATAGTCAGTTCGCTGATGGCGGGGCAAATTCAGCTATGCAAAAGGACAAATTGAGTAGGATGTTGCAATTTGCTGAGGCCAAATCGTGCAGGCGAAAAATACTGCTTTCCTATTTTGGAGAGCATTTGACCAAAGATTGTGGGAATTGTGATGTGTGTGACAACCCGCCCAAGGATTTTGACGGCACCGTGTTGGCTCAGAAAGCACTTTCCGGGATTGCCAGGATGAAAGAGAAGGAAGGAATTACGATGTTGATCAATGTACTGCGAGGCTCCAATAATGCTGAGGTGCTTGCAGGCGGCTATTCCCAACTCAAAACCTATGGAGTGGGGAAGGATGTAAGTTTTATGGATTGGCGAGATTACATCATTCAACTGGCAAATCAAGGATTGATTGAGATTATGTATAGCGAAGGTTCGGCATTAAAGATTTCACCCATTGGATGGGACGTACTGAAAGGCGAACAAGCTATAAAATTGACTTTGCCGGTAATCCCGGAAGAGAAAAATAGGGTGAACCCTAAGGCCATGAAAATGGTAGACGAGGGAGAAATAAATACGGATTTATATGATGAATTAAAGAAGTTGAGATTTTCAATTGCTCGAGAAAAAAATGTCCCGGCCTACGTTATTTTTAGTGACAAAGTGTTGAAACTAATGGCGACTGATATGCCTGTCACAACTAATCAGTTTTTGGCAATTTCTGGAGTAGGAATGAACAAAACGGATCAGTACGGAGAGGAATTTATGGCGGTGATTAGAAAGTTTAAAGCTGTGGCAAAGCCAAAAACAACGCCAACTACTATGGAGACTTTTGTGCTATATAAAGAGGGACTTAACCCCGCAGAGATCGCAGCGAAAAGAGCGCTACAGCTCACCACAATTTATTCACATTTATCGCAATTATACACCGAAGGAAAAGATATAGAATTAGAGAAACTTGTAGCGAAAGCCGTCGTGGATGAGGTGCGGGTTGTTTTCAATGAATTGAACAGAGAAATAGCGCTGAAACCCATTTTTGAAAGACTGAATGAAGCAGTCTCTTATGAAGAAATAAGAATGAGCCTGACTATAATTCTTAAGAATGAATAAAATTATCTGAATACACGAAGCAGTAACTTAAGGGTAAAACCACAAAAGTTAAAGTTATGGGCTAGCTCGGCAAAAGCGCATTGAGACTAGGCCGGTAAACGTGAAATTTTGCAGGAGACATTATATCAATTATATCAAGGTATGAACCCGTAATCTCAATCCAGTTTCATTCAGAGTCTCTGACGAGACTTTTTGTGACAGCTATCTCCGGTAGTACGAGATTCACCCATGCTGGAAAGATCAATTTTTCTAAGCTTGGACTCCTACAAAAGCCTTTTTCTCAAATTAAAATACTGTATGCTTGCTGTACGATAGGAATCTTTCATACATATACGAATTTAGTGTTATCCAAAATAGCTTCATTGTCAAACCGATAGGCCACTAGTTTGCCTTTTTTGGCTACACTGTAATCTAAGCAACAAATATTATTCCGGTAGAGTGATGGCTCTCCCTGCAACCAATAATGACCAAAGAACACCTTCTTATCTGTAGGAGGATAGTAGTCAGTTGATTGTAAGTCTGATACTGGTATGGGATCATCAGTCAGCGCTTCATGAGGCAAAATACTGATAGACTTATAGGTCATTTCAGATGGATTCTCCCACCACTTAATTCTTATTTCTTTCCGATCTGTCCCGTCTTTGTCTTCAAAAGTACTTCCTGTAGGTAGTTTCAATTCTTTACCTTTCAGGGTTTGTGTAATTGCCTGGTATAGTTTTGTTCCTTCGACAGCTGACTGAGCAATCAGCTCGTCTGTTAGCTTTCCGTCGATCAGACTCTCCTTCAAAATTTTAATATTGCTGTCATTCCAGCAGGCATGTACGGCTCTGAACGAGTCAGTTTCGTAGTAAAGGGGCAAGGTCTTAAACCAATCTATGTAACTTTCATACTCAGGCTGATCATTTTGAAACTGCTTAATAGTTTGATAGTGCTGGACAATATTCTTGTTGAGATGTGATCGTACGTGACCTCCGCCTTTTTTCTGAGCACGGAAACAAAGGGCATTGTATTCATGATTTCCCATCAAAGCAACCGCACTACCTGTATCAACCATGGCCTTAATGATTTTTAGGGTGTCTTTGATATTTGGTCCCCTGTCTATATAGTCGCCCACAAATAGAACCGTTCTGCCAGGGTGCGAGTACACTCCGTCGCTTTCTGTATAATCCAATTTCAAAAGAAGTTTTCTAAGTTCTTCTGCGTGTCCGTGGATGTCTCCGATTAGGTCTACCCCTTTTAGTGTTTTATTTGTGTCCATAGAATTTTGAATTTCCTCTTTTGCCAAAAGGTATTAAGGAGGTTGGCAATGCTATTCTTTTGTCTTTCCTATTCTCTACCCCTGGGAATGTGAGCTGTTTTACGCTATTCTTTGGGCTATTCAAGAGTATTGTGCTTCCCTCGAGGTACCAGCACTAAGTTATGAATTATTAGTCTTACCCAAACTTATTCTTCTCTCAGGGCTCCTTTTTTGCAAAGACCAAGTCAATTGATCTCCCTTGTGCTTTGGTATTACGCTTACGGGTGTTTAGGGTACTTCTCACTTTCATCTAAAAACCTTTTGAGAGTATTTCAGCAGGTACCGCTCCTGGCACTTCCATGAGTTAATTTCTCATAATGCAGTCAGTTCTGACTGTCCACTTCAACCCAATAATCGGCTACGTTCAAAACCCACTTAATATCATGCTATCCTACTTACCTGATTAGCTCAGCCATATTTTTTGTCCCAAATAGTTACCAAGTTTGGAACGAGATTAACAATCAATCTCAGCTCAATTATCCTTCTCTTTTTTAATTTTAAAAATCAACTTATCTGCGTAATCTCTGTACCACCCAATTTCGCAAGTATTATGGTATTTCTGATATTCCTCAAGCAGAGAATCTTTATTTTGATGGTGGGTTATATCAAACTCCATCAACTTTCTATTCCAATACAGATGCATTTCCCTCATAGAATTAATAGTGGAAACGGGATCAGCTAGTTTTTGGGGGAAACCTGCCTCATCAATGACAGATTGAATAATTGGTAGACAGCTTTGATCAAATTCTTGTTTGGAATCAGAGATCAAATCACCATAATCTTGGAGCAAGTCTAGTTTAAAATTAAAACCTGGCGCGTGGATTACCTCTGCAAAAGCCTTTTTAGCCCAGAAAAAAGCCTGATCAAAGTTTCCTATTAGTCGAGAGCATCGGATGATCAACCCGATTGTCAGAAAATAGCTCATCGGCGAATCCTCAGGTGTCAGAATTTCCAAGATGATTTTGTGACAGTCAATAGTTTCCTGATATTGACCTCCCATGTAATAGCATAATCCGATTTGTTCATTCAGTTTTACTTCAAATACCTCCGGATCAAGGGTTGATTGAATACTAGCAGCATATTCCCGAATCAAGGCAATTTTAGCTTCATACTGATCATCCTTAAAATCCTTCCAAAGCCTAATCGTCAGCTCTGGAGTCAAAAATTCTACGTTGTATCTTTCTTGTCCCATTTTAAATAATTTAGGTTTCTGAATTAGCTTCTCACCTTCTATGCCTCCGGTGAGCTGATTTTAACTTTTAGACTTCAGAACTATGTGTTCTATAGGATTAAAAAAAGCCCGAAAAGACTCAGCTGTTATAAATATTTTTCGTCTCTGTGCTCCTGCATTTGACTCTTGATTCCCTATAATATTAAGGACGGGAAGGGGAAATCCTGTATTCTTCAATATTATGGGTTGTAACCATGACAGTAACTGATTGCTCCTTCAGCGCTTCCATCAATTAGAAATTTGTGTTCCTTTGCTCAATCTCAGCGGTCTTTGTGGTAAAAAAGGAAAAATCCATACTCAAAACCTTCGAAGTCCCTTGGTTTTCGTTTACAAACAAAGTTGGTAATAAAGACTTCAAAGGTTAGGTAGATTTTCAGACTTACATACCTCCGAAAAGCAGGCTGATCTTAACTTCCCGACCTCAAACTTATGGTTTCCATGCCTTAACCGGCAGGCTAACTTCAGCTTTCTGACTTTAGCCTTCTCATTTTAGTTTCTGACTTAAGCCCTACCATTCCCTGCCTACCGGGATCACTTTCCAGTTCTGATCGAAGTAAGGGGTTTGTGCATAAAACCACTGATAGATTGCTCTGGGAGATTTCGTAAAATCAGCATCACTGGCCTTTTTGGACTCAAATCTGGCTTTCAAATCTGCATCCTCAGCCAGCATTTTTGCAATCAATGGCTCCATGATGTAGGTTTCCATATATTCCGTCTGGGTGAAGATCGTATTGAAATAGCCCCACTGGAAAAAGCTATCCACAGACTCTGGTTCCAATAAAATAACTACTAATTCTCCTAAAGCCTGATCTGTTTTCACACGAACAGAACCCGGATTTAGCGACAGGGTCTTATATGTTTGATCCAGCTCTGAAGATTGCACACGCATCATTCCTTCATAAGGTTGATTACCCATTTTATAATTTCCCACTGTGGAAAACTCGAGTTTGAGCTCCTTTGCTTCGGTTAAAGTTTCGAGCTCGATCCCATGCTGTTTCATCTTTTCAATAAGATTCCCCCATTCTGCAGGAATCCAATAGGCTTTTGGAACGGAGACCGAAAGCTCAGGCACGTCCATTAACAGACTTGGGACCACTTGCGTGATTGGCTTCCCCTCCCATTTTACATACTCCGCGCCGGTAATCTCAGAGGTAACTTTCGAGGAGGCTACGCCAAGAAATTGAATGGAGTCTGCAACGGTTTCCCTGAATTTGAATTTGACCGGAATACTTTCTTTTGGTTGATTGGAGTCAGATTCAACTGCTGACTGTAACTCCTCAAAATGATCTCCCAGCGAATTGATCGCTTGTTCTAAAAATACATAAGTTCCTAAAACTCGCTGTTCGAATGGCTTCAAAGCGTGATTTTCGATTAGGATTGAAGCCATGTGTCGTATGTCTCCATAGGTATGCGAAAATCGTGGGCTAAAAGAGAAAGCCATATTTCCTCCAGAAAAATCATTGCCATTAGCTGCGAATAGTAGCGGTCCGGGAATATGCCCCATGGCACTTAAAGCTTGATCTATTTCCGGCTGAAAGCTAGTGGATAGCCAAGCCGAAATAGCCGGCGAATATCCTCCTGCAGCAACATAGCCATAGGTGATGTCATACTGATAATCTGCCCCGTCAGTGACGTGCACATCGATATAAAGGTCAGGATCATATCTAGTTATTATATCTGCTAGGACTCTAATTCCAGCAGTTTCAAGCTTGGTATAATCGCGATTCAAATTCAGGTTTTGAGCATTGGTTCGCCAGCCCATGGCTATAGGTCCCCGTTGATTTACTCGACCAAATTCACTTCGCCGCTCATGCCCATCCACGTTCAGGATTGGGATAAAGAGGATATTTGCTTTGGTAAGCAACTCCTTTTTATCACCCAAGGCTATATCCCGAAGAAGCATCATTGCGGCATCTTTTCCGTCGATCTCTCCAGCATGAATTCCAGCTTGAATCAAAATCAGGGGCTTTCTGGATGTGGACAATTCAGATGCTGAAAAATCTCGGTCTAAGGAAGCTATCATTAAATGGATCACTCGGCCCTGTTCGGAGATGCCTGCATTAGTCATCGTAAGGTAGGCAGATTCACTAGCTAGCTTTTCGAGCCAAGCCATGGTTTCTGCATAGGTTGGAGATTCCAATCCTTCAGATTTTTCAAAGGGAGTTGCCCAAGGATCAGACTTATCTACAATCAATTCCCGACTTTTCCCATCCCAAGGAAGTACTGGAGGCATAATGTCTTGGGCAATAACTTCCCTAGTGACTAGTGTTGAGACTAGAACAAGGAGAAAAAAGTGAGTGGTTTTCATAGTTGGCTTTTTACTTGGACTAAGGTAAGATAAAATAGAAAGGTTGTAGGAAGGGATTTATTCCAATACTTAATAAAAATACGATCAAGTTTTGTAAGCTTTTATAATAGATTCAAAAAGATGAAATGCTTTCTCCAAAATGCAAAAGCCCATGATTGTACCTCAACCATGGGCTTTCATTTTCCGGTAAAGGGGATTAAGAATTATACATCTTCTCGTAATACTCCTGAGCCATTCGATTGCTCTCGAAGTTCTCCACCACGTCCTTCATTCCACGTTGTACGATTGATTTCCAACCCGCTTTATCTTCATAATAGCTTGGAAGAATCTCGTTTTCAAGTACATCGAAAAGATTATTCATATCGTATTCGTCCTGATCTGGTACAGACATGGTTTTGTAGTCCGCAGCCGGTACGATAAAGCTGTTTTCACCATGCTCTGCAAACTCACAGATCCAGCCATCAAATGTGGAAAAGTTGACTGAGCCATTCATTGAGGCAGTCATTCCTGAGGTACCCGAGGCTTCCCTTGGCACTCGTGGATTATTCAACCAGACATCTGAAGCCTGTTTTAGCCGCTTGCTCAAGGATAATTCATAATCCACACAAATAGCTATGTTTGGATAATTTTTAGACAGATGAACTAGCTGATTAAAAACTGAAATGGCTCCATAATCCATTGGATAAGGCTTACCTGCCCAAATGATCTGAACCGGATGTTCCGTATTTTTCATCAAGGCATCAAAACGTACCATATCTCTGGTCAACAAGTCTGGTCGCTTGTAGCCTGCAAATCTTCTTGCCCAAACAATCGTCAATATATTAGGATCAAATAATTTACCAGTTTGATCGGCAACGATTTCAAATGCCCGCTTTTTTAGATGATGCTTTCGGTCTTCAAACTGTTCCTCATCACCCGAATCCATATACTGATAGAGCTGCTTGTCCGCCCAATAGTTGAAATTCTGCGAGTTCGTCACATGCGTGATTTCAGGAATATTTTCGTAGTCTTTCCACATTTCGCGGCTGACTTCACCATGCAACTTACTTACGCCATTTGCTTTTCTTGCAAATCGAAGTGCTGCCAAACTGTGGTTGAATACATCTCCGTGCATCCCAGTAAGCTTTTTGACATCTTGGATGGAATACCCATTAAAATATCCCATCCGCTCACAAAGGTAAATATCGTGTTTTTCATTTCCCGCTTCTTCTGGAGTATGGGTCGTGAATACTAGGCGCTTGGTGACTTCTTCTTTACTCTCAAACTTTTTCATCAGATGAAATACTGCACTTACACCATGTGCTTCATTTAGATGATATACATCAGGATTGAAGTTTAGGTGATCGATTAATTTGGCTCCACCAAGGCCCAGAAGCATAAATTGGGCAATTTTTGCTGCTGTATCTGCATCGTACAAGCGATGGGTAATGGTCTGGCTGAGGTAGTCATTCTCTGGTAAATCAGTGCTGAGTAAGAAAAGAGGAGCAGCGTTGAAAGTTTTCGGTGCTAGATACCAAGCCTTCACCCACACGGGCGCGCCATGAACTTTGATTTGGAATTTGATACCCGTATCTTCTAGGAATGAGTATGTTTTTTCGTACCATTCTGGCTTCAAGGTTTGATCTTGGTTTCGACTTTGATCGTAGTAACCATATTTCCAGAGGATCCCAACTCCGATCAGATTTTGCTTGAGTTCAAATGCACTTCGCAAGTGGGAGCCCGAAAGAAATCCCAAGCCTCCTGAATAGGTTTTAAGCGGCTGATGAACTGCAAACTCCATGGAGAAGTATGCGACACGGCTGGAATATGGATCTGCGACCGGATAGGGAACGCTATAATTTTTAAAATCAGTCATAAAATTAGTTTTGCAAAGGACTAATTTATGGGAATTGATTGGTCAAAGGAATGAGAAATCGCTAAATAATCGAAATCATTTATGGAAAACGGTTGAAATCGACGATTGATTGATAATCAAACCAGTGAATCATTGATCGAATCACCCTTTCACCTTACCTGCCAGCATCAAATCTGCAGCCTTCTCGCCGATCATAATACAAGCAGCATTCGTATTGCCTGAGACGATTGTAGGCATGATGGATGCATCAGCTATCCAGAGATTTTTGATTCCATGTACCTGAAGGCGATCATTGACTACAGCTAGCTGATCAGTGCCCATTTTGCAAGTGCCAACCGGATGGTAAATAGTTTCTACTGATTTTTTGATGTGGTCCATGATTCCTTCATCCGATTGATCAGGAGGAGTGATGATGGTCTTTCGATACGGTTCAAAGGCTGAAGATTGAAGTAGTTCAATTGCTTTACGAGTCCCGCGGATTAGGGTTTCCCAGTCTTCTTTTTCAGTAAGAAAATTTGGTTGGATCAATGGAGCTGCTTTTGGGTCAGTAGAATGGAGGGTAACATAGCCTCTACTTTTTGGCTTGATCAGGCTGGGTAGAATCGAAAACCCATCGACCGTGGGGAATGTGGATAAATCATGAAAATCATTCTTATAATCTGATCCAACCTGTATCGGAGCAAAATGGAATTGGAAATCTACCCCAGATTCTCCACGTGAATTGTAGAAGGCAACAGCTTCCAAGGGGCTACAGGTCAGAGCTCCTTTTTGAGTGAAGAGGAGTTGGATCAAGCCTTTCAATTGAGGAATGATTGGAATATGGTGATTAAATCCATCCTGAGTTTTACTCAATGCAGCACAATTGAAAAACAGATGATCCTGCAGATTTTTACCTACACCTGGCAGATCGATTTTCGTTTCAATTCCAAGTTTTTGAAGTTCATCTTTATCCCCAATCCCTGACAGCATCAGAATCTGGGGAGATTGAAATGCCCCGGCTGAAAGGATTACTTCCTTTGTTGCAAAAATCTGATCGATAGCATCATTTTTTTTCAATACCTCAACTCCAATTGCACGATCATTTTCAAGTAAGATTTTGCTGACTTGTGCGTTGGTTTGGATCGTTAAGTTAGAGCGTTTCAAGATTGGCTTGAGAAAGGCTGAAGCTGTACTGTGCCGAAGACCATTCTTGATCGTAAACTGAAATGGACTTGCTCCTGCTTGACTTTCGCCATTGTAATCTGGATTGGCAGGAATTCCATTTTCTGCACAAGCTTTCACAAAAGCTGTTGCAAAGGGAGTAGTTAAGCCCTTTGCAAAGGTGACGTTTAATGGGCCTGTGCTTCCGTGAAAGTCTGTGTGGATATCTTCGTTGTGCTCTGACTTTATGAAGTAGGGAAGTACCGATTCATAGTCCCAACCTATATTGCCCAAACTTGCCCATTCATCATAGTCTGCTTTATTTCCCCTGACATAGGCCATGGCATTCGTGGAGGAGCTTCCGCCCAGGGTTTTTCCCCTTGGGAGAAAAAGTCTTCGTCCGTCAAGCTGCTCCTGAGGTTCTGACCAAAAAGCCCAATCTACTTCCGAGCGATGCAGCTTCGTATAGGCTCCGGGGAGCTTTATTTCGAATTTAGTATCCGGTCCTCCTGCTTCTAGAAGGAGAACGTTATTTGCTGGGTCTTCTGAAAGACGGTTTGCTAAGACACAACCTGCCGAACCAGCACCAATGATGATGTAATCAAACTTTGACATTAGGATTTTGGGTGAAAAACGAATGTCAAGCTACAAAAAATCTCTATTAATTTCATGACTTGATTTTAAGTGCAGGAGTATAAGGTGATCTTGAATCTACCTCCTCCCAAGTCATGCAATTGCAATTCCTGGATCGCATCTAGGTCTGAAAAATTCCAAATATTTCCTTCTCGACTGATAATCGCTGGGAATTCGATTTGATTATCATGTTTCCTTGCCGTCAGATTGATCAGTTGATGATACGCTTCGGAGAGGGTGAAGCCTTCCAAGGTGTATTCCCAATCGTGGCAGTCGTCGAATATTTCCTCATGGAGAATAACCCTTTCAAATATGGTTTTGATTTTTACCAAAGTGGAAGTGCCGAATTCCCCAGTAACTTCTTCCGTTGTTTTTTCTTTTTCCAACTCCTTACCAAATAGGTCTACGGTGTGCAAATCATTGTGCTCACTGATTAATTCAGTAGGTTTTAGAGATAAGTCTGAGCTAAAAATGTAGCCAACACTAAAGTCAAGCATGATTTCAATCCAGTTTCCTTCCACCTCCAATTCTGGGGACACTCTCTTTTTCACCTTTTGTTCGAGGACCCCTTCAAAATATATTACTTTTCCCAAATCAATTCTTCCAATAATTTGTGAATCAAAAGCTGGTTCGGAATAGATCGCTGTGCCAAGCAAATTGACTACATGGAAACTTTCTTTGGTCGGTGAAAAAAGCGAAAGGGAAATTAGATATAAAACAAGAGTTAGGCTTTTCATTTTTCTTCTTTGATTTTAGTGATTGGAGTATCTACGTCTCCGGCATAGAACACGATAATTTCTGCAGTTTCGGAGCCTTCATTTATTCCATAATGGAAGGTGTTGACCAGCTCGATAATCGGGTCGCCTGCTTTTAATTCAAGTTTATTTCCCCACTCATCGATTACGGTCAATTCTCCTTTGATTAAAACCCCAGCATTGATTACCAAATGCTCGTGAAGTTTGAGCTGGGCTTGAGGAGGAATCGTAACTTTTATTATCGTGACTTTTGGCTGACCCGAAGGATAGCTCGGAAGTGTATCCCCATTCCAGCTTTGCGTGCTTTCAGTCAGTTTTTCCATGGTAATCTCCTGAGGAATCTCTGAAGAATCACAGGAAAAAAGGAAAATAGATATCCAAAAGAGATGAAGGAAATTGTTTCTCATATTTTTAAAACTAGCAATTTCCTATAAAGAAACTAAGTCTTTCAATAAAGAAAGCCAAAAGCCCAGAGCGGAAGGCTTTTCCCTGCTGGAAACTCTATATCATCTTTTACGATCCAGGTATCAGACTCTATTGCTTGTTTTCGAGTTTTGTTTTTCCCTCCTATTTCAAATGAAAATTCATTGTTGACCAGAAAATCAACTGATTGAGAAGAGTGGATCGAATGACTTACTTTCACTAGACTATTGAAAAATGTCTCTCTTACAGTTCCTTTCTCCGGTTCTTTTTGGCTCAGTGCGTAGAGATAATTAGTATTATTGAGAAAAATTTTTTCTGGTTTTTGAAGCGTACTGACACTTATTCCTGCCGGATATTGAAGGTCAATTAAGCGGGCATCAGCCAAATAGAGCAAGTAATTCCCCATGGAATTTCTATGGATTTGAGTTTTTTCAGCTAAGGAGGAAATGTTTGGTTTGAAAGGAACCTGCTGTGCGATAAGGTATAAAAGTTGGAGGATTTTCTTTCCGTTTCGGATATCAAATCCCTGAATCTCGGCCATATCATATTCCACAATAGTCCGAGCAAGTTGCCTTAGCTTTTTGTGATACATCTCTTTATTGACACCAGAGAAAGGGTAGTATCCGATTTTTAGGTAATCTTGGAAATGCTGTAAGGGCTTAAAATCTTCTGGAAAGATTCTACTGAAATGACTCGCCGAATTTATAATTTGCAAAAGCGAGATTGTGGGTAAATCTTGTTCATGATATAATTTCAGGTATTCCCGATAGGATAGCCCGTGTAATTCATGCATGACTGCCCGACGACTTAAATCGCCCTCCTCTTTACTAATATCTACAATGGAGGAACCCGAAAACACGATTTGGATTGCCGGATACCGATCGTACAGGTTTTTGATTTCCCTAGACCAATTTGGGTATTTGTGTACTTCATCTAACCCGATGATTTGCCCACCGGATTGATAAAAGGACTTTGCTGCATCTACCAGATTATTGGAAAGGAAATAGAATTCGTCTAAAGAAAAATAGGCTACTTGGTTTCCCTCTTCTTGCTTCTTTTTCAAGAATTGAAGAATTAAAGTAGTCTTTCCTGTCCCTCTAGCTCCTTTTATTCCAATAAGCCTTTCTTCCCAATCTATTTGATGAAATAGGTATCGTTGAAAAGTGCTGTTTGCACCGCGAATTAGTTGACCCGATATTTCAAGAAGCTCATCCATTTTGCACATTTGTTTGTGCAAATATATATAAAAGTGCACATTTGTTTGTGCAATTTATAATTTTTCTTTGTGTTAAATCTCAATAATGAAATGTGAATCCAGATCTGATTGAGGAGTGGAAATTTAATTTACTGGACAAAACACAACGATCTGTTTTTTAGAGCTACTGTCGGAAAACATACCTGGACTTCTATTTTTCTGATCATTCACTTTGCGCAATTTTTGGGATTGTTGTTAAAAGTTGGATTGACAGGAAAATATAAAGAAACTCTGCCGGGGGGAATCTATAGAAAGTAAGTTTTCTCAAAAAAGAATTATTCAAAAGGGTGATTAATATTTCGAAATGAGAAAATAGGATCGAGCTCAAGTTTATCCTGACTTTGAGAAAATAGTTTGAGTTGACTCTTGAAATCAGCAAATGTCAATAAAGTGAGCTTAAGCCAAATTATAAACTTTGTCGTAGTCTGTGTAATCTCCGAGCGCTCAGTGGTTGAAGAAGCCACAAAAAAACCGGCTACTTCTCAGTAGCCGGTCTTGCTTCTAGATTCTCAATTCTTGCTTCTAAAATCTAGATACTCCTTAACTCTAAAGTCTTGTCTCTTGATTCTAAAATCCTGGCTCTACTTTACTGCCCTACCATAAAGATGGCATTGCTCAGAACCAATTTTCCGGATTCCCAGAATCCTCGGAAGATCGGGTTATCCACAAAGTAGACAATTTCTCCACGACCTAAGTTCTCAACACCGATGGCTAATGAACCGCCAATGCTTGACTTGATTTTATAGCCGATGTAACCGGTACGGTAGGAATCATTTGACAGGATTTTTCCGGCATTTGCTCCATCCGTCAGGTAGGCATATTTACTGGAATTATTCTTCAAAGCATAGAATTTGCCACCCGTTCCATATCCAAGTGGGTGTGTCTCATCCATATCCACTTGATAGATGGCACCAGCAGCTCCGCCTGAGATCGCCAATCGCTCGCCTTCTGTATAAGGTGCCAATCGCTCAGCTTTAGCAAGTGAGTCCGCTGCTTTTTCTGCTGCTTTTTTCTCCTCATCTGAGTCAAAAGTTTTCAGGGCAAAGCCTTCTTTGTTAGCGAAAAGATTGACAGCATTATCAATTGCAATCATTTTTCCTCCTGCTTTTACCCAGTCAATCACTTTATCTTGTGCCGATTTGTTCAATCCTCCGCCATAAGTCGATGGCATGATGATCACATCGTATTTGCTGAGATCATAGCGACCCATATCTTCCAGTTCCAGAGTACTCAAAGGATAGTTTATCTCCTTTTCGAAGAAGTGCCAGATCTCACCAAAGCCAAGCGAACTTGTTCCCTGACCACCGACTAATGCTACCTTTGGAGCTTGAATCACACGGATATTTGGTGAGCCGAAGTCCTTGCCTTCTTCCACGTAGCCGGTCATGGTGGTTTCGAGTTGAATACCAAACTTATTGGCAGTTTCCACCACTTTCTGATCAAAGTTGGCTACATATTCATTGCCACCTTTGGTGATTAATAAGGTGCCTGCTGGAAAGCTTTTACCTTCAGTTTTAAAGGGAAATTCTGGGTATTTCACACGGATTCCCTGATTCAACAATGCTGATAGAAAAGCTGCATCCCGAGTTCCATTCCAACCTGCGATATAGGCCACTGGAGTTTTGCCTGCGATGTTCGCTGTGAAAGCAGGCTTTTCGTAAGCTCCTGCAGGATCCAATCGGGTTTCCAGTGCATAGGCTGCTACATTATAAGCATAAGGCATTGCCCAGCTCGTGATATCGTAAGTAATGCTATCGTTAAGTTGTGGATTTGGCTCGAAAAATACCTGTGCCAAAACAGACTTTGGCTGGTAGGCTGAGATCACGATATCTTCAGCTGAAGTAGCAAAAGTTGCAGCTTTTCCGGTTTCGTATTCAAAACCTTTTAAACCTGACTTTGCGCCAGCTTTGGCATAGCGAATTCCATTTTTATCCAAGAGTTCAAGCAACTTGGCCACTTGAGCAGGATTGCTTTCCCCTTTGATCACAAAGCTTTTGTATTTGCCCTTTGGGTTGGTGGAGTTGTCTTTGTAATACTTGCTATACTCATCCAGCAATCGCTTTGCATTCTGGCTGGTGACTTCTGTTGCCGATATGGCTGCCGTATAATGTCCCTCGATACGAGAGCTGAGTGTCACAGTATCTCCGACCGCATTGAAACCTCCACGACCGGCCTGACCGCCACCGCCTTGCTCGATGGTCATACCGATTGCACCATTGAACATGGGGTAAGAATCTCCATAAGATGGATAAAGCAAATCAAAGCGCTCTTTGGTGAAATAGAATCTTCCCATTTCGTCAAAATATTTTGCAGTATTCCGACCGAAAATATCTTGGAACTCATGCTGAAAAGGGCTTAGCTGCTCATGTAGCGGCTCGGCTGCCGGCGCCATGTAAAAAGGATTGTTGATGCCCTGCTCGTGAAAATCAAGGTGAAGCTGTGGCAACCATTCCTGGTACACCTTTAATCTAGCTTGAGATTCCACCTGTACTTGCCAGGCCCAGTCACGATTCAAGTCAAACAAATAATGATTTGCGCGACCTCCCGGCCAAGGCTCGCTATGCTCCATTGACTGTAGATCTGGCTGGAGCGTAGTGTTCATTTTCGTGTTGTACCAGTTGGAATAGCGATCTCTACCGTCCGGATTGATTGCCGGGTCAATGATTACCACCTGATTTTTTAGCCATTCCTGAGATTTGGCATTGGCAGGATTTGCCAAGGTGTAGAAAGCCGAAATTGCCGCTTCCATGCCCACGGACTCGTTGCCGTGCACATTGAAAGACATCCAGTTTACCGGAATGGCGTGAATCGGATTACCATCCATCAAACCAGCTCGCTTGAGGTTGTCTGTACGAATTTCTTCCAATATCGCCATGTTCGCTGTGCTGGAAAAGACCGCTAAAATCAGTGGGCGTCTTTCGTTGGTCTCACCGTATTGGATGAGCTTAACGTTCGGATTATTCGCAGCGACATGCTCGAAGTAGTCAATCATGCGATGGTGTGGCGTAAATCGGTCACCGGGTTTGTAGCCCAGAAACTGCTCCGGAGTTTGAATCTGTGCGAAAGCCGAACAGATTAGCGAAAAGGCAAAAAGAGATAAGAGTACGTGTTTTTTCATATGGTTGTAATTGCTTTTTAGAGGTCATATGGAATCTCGCAGGGCATAATCATCCCAATGGGATTTTTTGTCATGCTCGATTTCATAAATGGGGATTTTATTCGAATTTAGAATTAAAATATAACGCAGAAAAACCGAGTATGGAAAAGGCAGGCTCTTTGCCAAGAATTATGCTCTCCTGATTTAAAAATCAAAAAAAAGCACCGAACCTGAATTCAGTGCATTGTGGAACCTAAGGGATTCGAACCCCTGACCTCTGCTCTGTCAAAGCAGCGCTCTAAACCAGCTGAGCTAAGATTCCATCTGTGATGCGAATATATGAAAATTTGTATGGGGAAGTCAAGTTGAAAATAGCAAGTTTGATATTTCTAAGAAGACGAATCAAACTTACTTCATTATGAAAATCGAACTTTCGCTTCTTCTGGTAAATCACTTTAAAAAGGTCAACTAGTTCAAGTCCCTAGTCTTAAACCACCTCAAACCTAGAGACTGCTAAGTGGGAGGCACAAGTCTGAAGACTTGCGCCAGTTGGCAGCCAATAGGCGAAACCCTCCAAGGGTTTGAACCCCTTGGGGGGTTGTTCTTATCCTATAAGGCTCTCCCTCAAATATTTCCCTGTGAAGTTTTCCGGCTCTTTTGCCAAGTCCTCTGGGGTTCCGGCAAAGGTCAGATGTTCACCTCTATTTCCTCCTTCGGGTCCCAAATCAATCACCCAATCGGAAGACTTGATCACCTCGGTATTGTGCTCGATGATAATCACTGAGTGTCCCTGATCGATCAAGGCATTGATGGAATAAAGTAGTTTTCTGATATCGTGAAAGTGGGGGCCCGATGTAGGTTTATCGAAGATAAACAGGATATGATCTCCGGTTTTGGGTTTTTCCGTCCTTTATAGAGATTTAACTACTCTTTCAAAAAAAGGTGCTACAATTGACTAATATGCTTTAATTCATTTAGTGTGTTTTGCCTAAAAACCTCAATCCCCACTCGATCAATATGCTTTAGCAAATCTCGTTCTTTGACAGTGTGATAGTTCAACACATCGAATTTATAGGGCATATTAGTTTCCTCATTTAGGAAATAGCTGATTTGGCTCACGGTGTCAAAATCTAGCTTATCACCTTTAAGCGCAAGATCCACATCACTACCATTTTTGAAATTTCCCTTGGCACGGCTTCCAAAGATGTACGCCCTTTCCACTTTAGCGTGATTGCTCAGTAGGCTCACAATAGCATCTAGGTCAGTATCCAAAAGTCCGAATTTATTTTTCATCTAGCTTTTGTTTGAAACTTTGGTGCAAGGCCTTTAAAAGTGGGAAATATTTAGAACTGATCAATTGCTCCATATCAGTTGCCTTCTGCTCATCGTAGGTATGTGCAGTCAAATTCCTATCCTGCAATAGGTCCATCCAATCATGACCATTTTCCAAAATATTCATTTCGAATGCTTTCTTTAAAGCACTTCTTGGCGATTTGATGTCTACAAAACCTTGCTCCTCCAGATAATCTTTGATCATATTCCATGCTAATTCAAAGCTCATTTCAAAAAAATGAATAATACCCGCCTTCTGAACAATGTCAGGGTTGGGAATCTGAAGCGCTTTTTCAAGGTGATTCGTAGCCTTATTAAAATTTGCAAACCGCTGTTTCCAGCGTATATCTTCGTTTGACATAGGCTTATTTGGTCTCTAATTGATTTAAGCCAAAATAAGGCTTTATTCTTAAATTCGCCAGAACCTTGGTCGACCAGCTGAATTGTTAAAGTTCTCAGACTTAGACTAGCTCAAGCTAGCGGTTTTTAGGCTAAAGGCACAAGTCTGAAGACTTGCGCCAATTGCGCCAATTGGGATAAGAACAACCCTCCAAGAATTTCAAACCCTTAGAGGGTTGTTCTTATCCTATAAGGCTCTCCCTCAAATACTTCCCTGTGAAGTTTTCCGGCTCTTTTGCCAAGTCCTCTGGTGTTCCGGCAAAGGTCAGGTGTCCACCTCTATTCCCTCCTTCGGGTCCCAAATCAATCACCCAATCGGAAGACTTGATCACCTCAGTATTGTGCTCGATGATAATCACTGAGTGTCCCTGATCGATCAAGGCATTGATGGAATAAAGTAGTTTTCTGATATCGTGAAAGTGGAGGCCCGTTGTAGGCTCGTCGAAGATAAACAGGATATGATCTCCGGTTTTGGTACCGCCTTTGCCTAAGAAAGAGGCAAGCTTCACACGCTGAGCTTCCCCACCAGATAGGGTATTTGAACTTTGACCCATACCTATATAACCCAAGCCAACTTCTTGAAGCGGTTGGAGTTTATTGATGATTTGGGTTTTGCCTTTGAAGTACTCTAAAGCTTCATCGATGGTCATGTGGAGGACTTCGGAAATATCCTTCTCCTTATACTTTACATCAAGAATCTCATTCTTAAACCGCTTGCCTTTACAGGATTCGCAGGTCAGGTGGATATCTGCCATAAACTGCATTTCCACTGTAGTGATTCCTTCTCCAGAGCAGTTTTCACAGCGACCACCATCTACATTGAAGGAGAAGAAAGCTGGTTTGTAACCTCGCTGTTTAGATACCGGTTGATCTGCAAAAAGTGCCCGAATAGCATCATAGGCCTTTACATAAGTGACCGGATTAGAGCGGGATGACTTTCCGATCGGATTCTGATCTACAAATTCTATTTGGGTGATCTGCTTATAATCCCCTTCAATACGATCGTATTTACCGCTTTCGTCAATGACCGTTCCTAGTATTTTGCCAAGGGCAGGATAAAGTACCTTTTTTATTAAGGTTGATTTTCCAGATCCCGAGACTCCAGTCACGGTGGTTAGGACATTCAGCGGAAATTTTACGGTCAGATTTTTCAGGTTATTTTCCCGAGCACCTTTGACGATAAGGGAATCTTTCCATTTGCGGTTACCGTCTTTTTTGAAAATCTGCTCTTCGCCGCGAAGGTATTTTGCAGTATAGGTTTGAGCGGAAGTCATCAATTCTTCGATAGTCCCTTGGAAAAGCAGTTCGCCGCCATTGACTCCGGCGTCTGGCCCGATGTCAATAATCTGATCGGCAGCCTTCATGACTTTTTCCTCATGCTCTACCACAATCACGGTATTTCCCATATCGCGAAGAGATTTTAATACTTCAACCAGTCTATCTGTATCTCTTGGATGCAGTCCGATGCTGGGCTCATCTAGAATATACATGGAACCTACCAACGCCGAACCCAAGGAAGTTGCTATTTTGATCCGCTGAAATTCCCCACCAGAAAGGGAAGAAGTCAAGCGGTTTAAAGTCAAATAACCCAAGCCCACCTGATCCATAAATTCTAACCGGCTGACGATCTCTTTGAGCAGTCGATTGGCGATTTTCGCTTGGTGCGTAGTGAGTTTAATTTTTTCAAAAAATGGCAAGGCTTCATCGATTGGCATCAGCACAATATCCTGAATGGATTTCTCCGCAACTTTGACATAAGATGCGTCTTTGCGCAAGCGAGTTCCCCGACAGTCTGGGCAATTCGTTCGGCCTCTGAATCGGGAGAGCATCACCCGATACTGAATTTTATAAGTTTTGGTTGCCAGATCTTCAAAAAACGCATCCAGGCCTTTGAAATATTTATTGCCGGTCCAGAGTAATGCTTTCTCCTTTTCGCTAAGCTCATTGTAGGATCGATGAATTGGAAAGTCAAACTCGATTCCTTTTTTCAACAGCGGGTCAAGCCAAGATCTGGAAGATTCGCCGCGCCAAGGAGCTAGAGCACCTTCATAAACTGACAGGTCTTTATCCGGAATCACCAGATCAGGATCGATTCCGAGCACATTTCCAAATCCTTCACAGGTCTTGCAGGCACCAAATGGATTATTGAAGGAGAAGAAATTCACAGATGGCAGTTCGAAGACCATCCCATCCAGCTCGAACCGATCTGAGAAAGTCTTGGTCTCTTGATCCGGAACTGTGATTTTCACATCTCCATGCCCCTCAAAAAGTGCAGTTTGTACCGAATCAGCGATTCTAAATTGATTGTCTTCATCATCTTTTTGAACACTCGCTCGATCAATCAGAATCTCGTACTTTCCTTTGGGTACTTTTTTTTCTCCGATCAGGTCTTCGACAAAGTAGACTTCTCCATCAATCAGGATTCTGGTATAACCTTTTTGCAAGAGCAACTCCAACTCCTGATTGATTTTACGTCCATGCTCGATCTGAAGCGGGCAAGAGATCATTACTTTGGTGCTTTCATCGAAGTCCTGGATATAATTCACAATATCTGTGACTGTGCTATGCTTTACTTCTTTGCCTGAAATGGGTGAAATGGTCTTTCCCACTCGGGAAAAAAGAAGCTTCAAATAATCATAGATCTCAGTGGTGGTACCGACAGTTGACCTTGGATTTCTGTTATTAACTTTCTGTTGGATCGCGATGGCAGGGGCTACACCCTTTATATACTCCACATCCGGTTTCTCCATTCTTCCGAGAAATTGTCTTGCATAGGAGCTGAGACTTTCTACATACATGCGTTGGCCTTCGGCAAAAAGTGTATCAAATGCGAGTGAAGACTTACCCGAACCCGAAAGTCCGGTAACGACTACAAATTTATTCCGAGGAATAGCTACACTCAAGCTTTTGAGGTTATTCACTCGGGCATTTTTGATAATGATGTATTCTTTGGGATCGAGAGAATCGATATCGATTTTAGGGAATTTGGTACTCAAAGTCATAGCTGGTAAAGTTAACAATCAAACAGTGGATTAGTAGAAAAGTTCTATCGATATCCCAAAACGAACTGATATATATCCTATCAACTACGCTATTTCTACTGGTATATTTTAATGCAAATTCTTTAAGAAGTTCCAAAATTGAACTTTGAAACTTTCCAACCTTTCAAATTTATCCTTTATTCGCACTATGGATTTACAGTTTCTCCAAGATGGATTCCGAGAAGGACTGGCAGCAATAACTTGGTTAGAAGGCGCAGCCGTAGTATTTGGGATAGCATCAGTATTCTACTCCATGCGTGAGCATATTTGGGTCTATCCTACAGGGATTGTTTCCACCCTTATTTATGTCTGGATCTGCCTTCAGTACAAGCTCTATGCGGATATGGGGATCAATGCCTATTATTTTGGCATGTCGATCTTTGGATGGTATGTTTGGACGCATCCGAAACCGGGTGATAAGGTACTCCCTGTCACTTGGCTCAAACCATCAGGTTGGCTGATATCAATCGGTATTTTTTTGCTTTCCTACGCAGTATTATATGTTGTGCTTTCAAGATTTACCGATTCAGACGTCCCATATTGGGATTCATTTACCACCGCTTCTGCCTTTGTAGGGATGTGGCTGATGGCCAAAAAGAAAGTGGAAAACTGGATTGCATGGATCATTACCGATTTGGTTTCGGTTCCACTTTATTTCTACAAAGGATTAATCTTAAGCTCCTTTCAATTTCTCTTTTTCACCGTTTTGGCTACCTTGGGACTGATTGCTTGGATCAAATCTGCAAAGCACTATGCCAATTAGAAAAATTCTTATTCTGGGTCCAGAATCAACGGGGAAGAGTACACTTGCCAAAGACTTATCCAGTCATTTTTCAGAGCCTTGGGCATCGGAGTTTTCAAGAGAATATCTTGAAAAAATGGGAAATAGCTATGATTTTGAGGACTTATCCATAATTGCCAAAGGTCAATTAAAAGTGGAGGATGATGCGGCTCAAACTGCCAAAGAACTCCTTTTCTGCGATACTGACTTGAGAGTTATCCACATTTGGTCAGCGCATCGTTTTGGAAAGACGAGCCCCTGGATATTGGAAGAAATCGAAACTCGAGTGTATGATCTAATCCTGTTGACAGATATTGATATGGATTGGGAGCCTGATCCTTTGCGCGAGCATCCTGAACCTGAAATGAGATTTTACTTTTTCAAAAAGTATCTGGAATTAGCCAAATCAAGTGGATTTCCATTTGAAATCATCAGCGGATCAGCTGAAGAACGACTCGAAAAAGCTATAGCTGTGGTACAGACTTATAGAAAAATTTAACCTGATGAGAATCATTCTTCTAGCTTCAATAGTGTGATTAAGTTTTTTTTCTTGCAGTGAAAAAAAGGAAAGTCAAGTTTCTCGACCTAATATCGTTTTCATTCTAGCCGATGATCTTGGCTATGGGGAAGTAGGCTATCAAGGACAGGAAAAGATTTAAACTCCAACTATTGATGCCTTGGCAGCGACCGGAAAAATATTTACAAATCATTATACAGCGGCCCCGGTCTGCGCCCCGGCCCGTTGCATGTTATTGACTGGAAAGCATGGGGGACATGCATATATTCGGGGAAATGACGAATAGCGCGAGCGAGGGGAAGTTTGGGACTACGCCAAAGCCGCACAAGACCCCAATCTCGAAGGCCAGCGACCGCTTCCAGCCAATACGCAGACTTTGGCAAAATTGCTTCAAAGTGCAGGTTAAAAGACTGGAATTGTGGGTAAATGGGGATTGGGGGCACCCTTGACAGAAAGTATTCCCACAAAAATGGGCTTTGATTATTTCTATGGCTACAATTGTCAGCGTCAGGTACATAATCTCTACCCCCCGCACCTCTGGGAAAATGAAAATAAGATCCAGCTCAATAATGAGATAATTGTCCCTCGTACCTTATTAGATTCTTTAGCTGATCCGAATGATCCCAAGAGTTATTCCAGGTATGAGCAGCAGGATTATGCACCTGATTTGATACATCAAAAGGCATTAGCCTTTATCGAGTCAAATAAAGATGAGCCATTCTTCCTGTATTATGCTTCTCCGCTTCCGCATGTGCCCCAACAGATTCCAGCTAAAGATCGTACAGAATATGTGAATGCTTTTGGAGATGAATCTCCCTATGATGGGGCTCAGGGATATTTTCCCAATCAAAACCCTCGAGCCACCTATGCTGCAATGATCACCAAGCTTGACGAACAAATCGGCGAAATCAAGCAAAAACTGGATGATCTAGGTTTGACAGAAAACACCATTATTGTAATTACTTCGGACAATGGTCCTACTTATACTGGAGGGGTTGATTTTGATTTTTTTGAAAGTTCTAAACCCTTCACTAATGGTTATGGCAGAACCAAGGGCTTTGTTTATGAAGGAGGGATTCGGGTTCCTATGCTGGTCAATTGGCCTGGACAAGTAGAAGCAGGAAGTAAAAGTGATCACATTTCGATCTTTTACGATTGGCTTCCTACGATCTGTGAATTGGTGGGAATTCCAATTCCAAGGGATACAGATGGGGAGAGCTTCTTGGCTGCGATTTTTGGAAAACCTCAAAAAGCTCATGAGTATCTCTATTGGGAATATCCTGAATATGGTGGTCAGCAAGCGATTCGAATGGGCAAATGGAAAGCGATTCGGCAGAACATTGTGAAAGGTAATTCCCTTGAAATTGAGCTTTATGATTTGGAGAGTGACCCCCAAGAACAAGTAAATCTAGCCTCTTCAAATGTGGATATCATCTCAAGAATGGAAGAGGTTTTTATCAAAGCGCATTCAAAAAGTATTCTAGAACGTTTTCAAATGCCTGCTTTAGGTGATTAATAATATTTTATACAATTGAATTTATTACCATTTGTATAAGGAAAGCGATGCCGCTTCTACTAGTTTGATCATATTTTTTTGGGCATTATTATTCAGTATGATGATCGTCTTGTTTTCTTCGATGTACCGTACTATTATCGTTTTATAACCGGGATTGTCACCGGTATGACTCACCATTTTGCCAAAAGGACTTCTGGGATCGAGCTCCCATCCAAAACCATAATAGCTTCGCGTTCCATCATTCAATCGATATGGAGTGAATGCCTCCTCCAGAGTTTTTTGGGAAATCAGCTTTTCAGTGTAAAGTGCCTGATCCCATTTTAATAAATCTGAAGCAGTACTGCTTACTCTTCCGGGACCTTTTCGATTGCCCAGCCAAACGGTGTAATCTGAAGAATGAAAATTGTTCGCATTGACATAATTTCCAGCTTCATCTTGCAGATTTCCGGCGGCAAAGTTGCTCACTTTGGCCTTTTCTTCAGGGGAGCGAATAGCGGTGCTTTTCATTCCCAACGGTAGAAAAATCCACTCATTCGCAAGAGTTACGAAATCTTTTCCAGAGGCCTTTTCCACAATACTTGCAAGCAGGACGTAACCAGTGTTACTGTATTCGTATTTCTCTCCAGGCTCAAATAAAATAGGTGGCGCATAAGTCCTCAAATATTCCAAAATTTCGGGATTACCAGCCACTTTGCTTTTATCCCAATGTGCATCCATGATCGCTTGATAGTCCGGCAAGCCGCTGGTATGAGTCAGAAGATGTCTTAGGCTCAATCCTGAGTAAGGTATATTTAAATACTTTTCTACCGGATCATCAAACTCGAGCAAGCCTTTTTCTTTGCAGATCATCACGAGCATCGCTGTAAATTGCTTTGAGACTGAAGCAAGCTCAAATATATCATCAGTTTCCAAGAAGGTTTTACCCTCAAAACTTCGATATCCAACGGCCTTTTGAAAAAGGATTTTTCCATCTTCCGCTACCAAAACCACCCCCGAAAACCCCTCTTCACCTGCCCGTTCAAAAGCTTCATCTAAAATTTTCTCCTGAGCGAAAAGTGAGGTACTTAAAATCGAAAATCCAAAAATAAAGGCTGTGAGGTAGGATAGGTTTTTCATAGTTGAGGCATTAGGTTGAAAAAGATACAAAAAAACAGCTAATTGAGGGATAATTCTTCATTAGCGAAATGTCTCTCAAGTTTTTTCTGATTTTTTACCTGACGGTGTTTTTGAGCAGTCATTCCTTTGTTGGTTTTGGGCAAAAGAAAGTTGTCTTTATAATTTTAGATGGAATTCCCGCAGCTGTTCTAGAAAATACTTCTACGTCCAATCTTGATGAAATAGCAAAGAAGGGAGGCTATTCAAGGGCTTACACTGGAGGCATTAAAGGCGGATATTCCGAAACGCCCACCATTTCAGCAGTTGGGTACAATTCACTCTTGACAGGTACCTGGGCCAATAAACATAATGTCTGGGGGAATGAGATCAAAGAGCCAAACTACAATTACTGGACGATATTTAGATTTCTAAAGGAAGCTAGGCCTGCCTCAAAAATTGCGATTTTCTCCACTTGGCAAGACAATCGAACTAAATTAATTGGAGAAGAATTATCCGACACTGGATTTTTGAAAATGGATTTTTCCTTTGATGGTTTTGAATTGGACACAGTGACTTATCCACACGATTCAGAGACGCAGTACATTCAAAAAATAGATAATCTGGTCAGCTACGAAGCGGCTTATCAACTTAAAAATAATGGGCCTGATTTGTCTTGGGTTTATTTGGAGTATACGGACGATATAGGCCATCGCTATGGCGATAGTCCACAGTTATCCGCAGCAGTAGTACTAGCAGATGAGCAGGTTGGTCGAATCTATGAATCCATTCGCTTCCGGGAAGAAAAATTTGGAGAGGACTGGATGATTATTATCACTACAGATCATGGAAGGAAGGCTCCGGATGGGAAAGATCACGGTGGTCAATCTGATCGTGAGCGTGAAACTTGGATAGTCACCAATGCCCAACATCTAAACGAATACTTCAAAAATGAACAGCCTGCTATGGTGGATATTTTGCCAACAATAGTCAGATTTATGGATGTAGACGTCCCAAATGCCGTGCTAAGGGAATTGGATGGAGTATCGATGATCGGTGAGTTATCTATCAGGCAGGTGAAAGCGGAAATTCAGGAAGAGGAGGTAGTGCTAACTTGGCTGCCGATGGAATCAACAGGCAATGTTTCTATCAGTTATGCCAAAACAGATCAGTTTGGACAAGACGGGATTGTGGATAACTATCTCAAAATAGGTGATACTGAGTTAGCCTTAGCTGAATTTAGAATTCCCTCAAAAGATTTACCAACTGGTAAGTTGAAGTTCTGGATTCAGGGAGCTAAAAATGGCTTGGGAGTTTGGATTTTTATTTTGCCGACCTGAGTGTCTCCACCTATGGTAAAACGAAAAAACCATCATCCACCTGTTTTGGCGACATACCAATTCACGATTGACGCCAACTCGGCCAAAACACGGAAACCAAACTTCTTTTTTCTACAAAGATGTCGCACCTCTGGTGTTGTTTTTCCAACCCCTTTTTACTTTGTGAAATTTTGGCTCCCCTTTTGGTAGAAAAGCTTTTGCC
>Ga0222709_1000045_pt1 | contig 56286 bp, 48 predicted proteins | sample AntAcemetage1692_FD_179822 | JGI IMG/M metagenome (GOLD analysis project Ga0222709, IMG submission 179822) | Saline water microbial communities from Ace Lake, Antarctica - #1692 | ecosystem: Environmental > Aquatic > Non-marine Saline and Alkaline > Saline | place: Antarctica: Ace Lake...
ATATTCGGCTCAACTTCTTTCAAAGTCTTCAAAATTTGTCCGTAACTTTCGATAAAGTTGTTCATTTGTGTTTAGATGATTGGTAGTCAAATAAATATACGGCTTTTAGTAGCCAAAATGAACAGCTCTTTTCAATATTCTACAAATGCACCACGGGTAGTATAGTATTTCATTTACAAAGAGAAGAGACCCTAAATTTTTAAAATTTTTTAATAAAATTGGAAAAGTCCTACTTCTTGTAGTTAAAATTAACAATATTTTTATTTTATTTTGCGAAAAATATGTAAGGCAGTATAATGTTTTGGAATGATTATATTTGTAGTCTACATACGTGATATAAAATAAACTGAGCAATAAGTTATTCTGATAAAAGAAGTTACTCAGAAACATAGCTGCAAGCTATTTCTACTCTCATAGAGTAAAGGTAGTTGCGTTAAACGAAGAGAAGCCGCCCCAAAACTTGGGGCGGCTTCTACCGAATAGTATTTTAGATTAATTACTTTAGTTTTCCATCGTAGGTGCGTTTGAAACGTTCGAAGCGGGGCTTTGATACATTCTGTACGTACGGATTGCTGGGGTTATGTTCTACGTAATCCTGATGGTATTCTTCTGCTCGATAAAAGGCATCGAGTTTTTTGATTTCAGTCACGATTTTAGCACCAAACTTACTCTTCATTTCATCCGTCACTTCCTTAGCAGCTGCTTTTTCTTCGGTAGTTTGATAAAATAAGATTGAACGATAAGAGGAGCCGCGATCGGGTCCCTGACGGTTTGGTGTAGTAGGGTCATGCGATAAATAAAAGACCCGAACGAGTTCACGGTAACTCACCACTTCGGGATTATAATAAACCAGAACTGTTTCTGCGTGTCCGGTTGTTTCGGTATTTACCAAAGCGTAAGTTGGGTTATTAGTAGTTCCTCCGGCGTAGCCAGAGATAGAAGAATCTACACCCGCAACGGCTTCAAATACTTCTTCAACGCACCAAAAACAACCTTCGGCAAACGCAGCAGTTGCTTGTCCGTTGGCATTTACGCTTTCGGAAATAGTAATTTCCTTTACGTCACTTGAGTTTGTGGTACTTTTATTGGCACACGCTAAGGTTGCCAATATAAAAACTGGTATTAATAAAAATTTCATGTCTGTTTTTTTGTTTAGCTCTTTATCCATAAACGAGAAAAGAGGGTATAGGGTTTAACTTGACCTTTCAGAAATTAGTACGGGTAGTGGTTTATCCACCGTTAAAAGTTCGTTCTACTCCCAAAAAATACCTCCTAAGATTTCATGATATAAACGGCAGTACTTATAATTTATGACCGTTTAGTTCTCTAAAACCTTGTAAGTATAGGTAAGAGTATGGGTCTTACAAAGCAAAATTGCAGACTGTACAAATTAACGTCATTAGTAAATACCAGCTAAGTTGTCAGTGAGCTAAGCTTCTGCAATACGTGAAGCAAGTTTACTTTTTGATTCTTCTAGATATTATGAAACCAGCGATGACCCCAAGTACGATACCAATACAAACTGATAGGAAGTCAAGGCCGTTTTCGAGGTGTTCTTCCATTTGTGTCCTGCTGCCCTCTTGAGCGAGCGAAGCCATTGTGAGGAAAATTAAACTGAGGGTTGCAAATAAACGGTTCTTCATCTTTGTAGATTTAATTATTGAAATAGGAGAATGCCTGATAATTATACTGCCAAAATGTAATTCACGATTGCTTCCTTTTCAAGGGAACTGTTTACCTCAAGAACTGTTCACGTAAATAGATTGAAACCAATAACAGTTTCCTAGTAACGAGAGTAAACTCACTGAATTCAGTTCACGACTTGTTAATGAAGTTCTGGCGATGAATAAGGTAAGGATTAGTCAATTTCTGAGTGCGTTCTTTTTGGCTTCTGACTATTTAAAAATTATCATATTTCCTCACTTTGACTATCGGTAGAAACCAAACGGGCGAAACTCTTTTCCTATAATACCGAATTTTCTGGTTTCCCGCCTAGTTTATAAGAATAATCAGTGGTGAAATGTAATCCTCGGCTTTCTTTTCGCATTTCGGCACAACGAATAACCATTTCAGCACACAAGATCAGGTTTCTGACTTCGCAAAGCTTAACCGATAGCTTCGTTTTTTTGTAAAATTCTTCCGTTTCCTCTTTGAGTAATTTCAACCTTCGGGCGGCTCGTGCCAAACGGAAATCGGAACGAACGATTCCGACATAATCAGACATCATACGCTGCATCTCCCGTAAATTGTGCGTTACTAAAACTGCTTCATTCGACTGTACCGTGCCGAACTCATTCCATTCCGGTACTCGTTCGTTAAACTCAACTCCTTCAATATTCTCTAATGCCCGAGAAGCAATCCGGCTACCAAAAACCGCTGCTTCAAGCAATGAATTTGATGCTAAACGATTTGCCCCGTGCAGACCCGTGGAAGAGCATTCGCCGCAGGCAAATAAATTGTGAATGCTTGATTCACCCGCTTCGCTGACTAAAATACCGCCACAGAGATAATGTGCCGCCGGAACAACCGGAATCCAGTCTTTCGTGATGTCAACCCCTACGCTCAGACACTTTTCGTAGATATTCGGAAAGTGATCCAGAATCATTTCTTTTGGCCTATGCGTAATGTCGAGCCAAACGTGCGGTTCGCCCGCTTTTTTCATTTCAGCATCAATGCTTCGTGCCACAATATCACGGGGGGCAAGGTTCCCGCGTTCGTCGTAATCGTACATAAATTCTCGGCCTTTTTTGTCCCGCAAAATTCCACCTTCACCCCGAACGGCTTCGGTGATCAAGAAACTCGGATATTCGTCAGGATTATAAAGCGATGTTGGATGAAATTGCATCATTTCCATGTCTCGGATGCGACCTTTTGCTCGGTACACCATCGCGATGCCATCGCCCGTTGCAATGACCGGATTTGTGGTAGCGGCGTAAATATGACCCGCTCCGCCAGATGCCATGAGTGTCATTTTTGAGAGAATGGTTTCTACGTTGCCGGTTTCAATATCTAAAGCGTAAATACCAAAGCAAGTCGTGTCTTCTCGTTCACGGGTAACTTCTTCTCCTTGATGGTGCTGTGTAATCAGGTCAATGGCGTAATAATGCGTCAGAATTTCAATGTTCGGATTTTTAGCAACTTCTTCTAAAAGTGTCCGCTCAACCTCCCATCCTGTGATGTCTTTGTAGTGCAAAATTCGTTTCGCCGAATGTCCGCCTTCCCGCGTTAAATCGTAATCGCCGTCGTCTTGTTTGTCGAAATTAGCTCCGTATTCAATCAGTTCTCTGATGCGGTCAGGACCTTCCTTTACCACGATTTCTACAATATCACGGCTGCAAAGGCCATCTCCGGCAATAAGCGTATCGTTTATGTGTTTTTCAAAACTATCCGTTTCTGGGTCAAATACGGCGGCAATTCCACCTTGGGCGTATTTGGTATTGGTCTCGTCGGCGTTAACTTTTGTAAGTACTAATACTTTGCCTTTTTTAGCGGCTTTGAGGGCAAACGATAGCCCGGCAATTCCTGAACCTATAACTAAGAAATCTGTTTGACGCATTATGCTAATTAAGAATGGGTAATTGAGAATTCTTATTTTGTGAATTCTCGGCTTTATTATTAACCAAAGTACGCGATTTAAGTTTGGATTTGTAAATAAAAATGCCCCGAACAATTTAACTATTTGGGGCATTTTTGACTCGGTTTTATTTGTTATCTGACTCCAGTGTCAATTTTTAAATTGAGCACCTGTTTCTCAGTAGATGTTATTGTGAAAATTTCTTTGTTAGTGTTCACTACCGTGGTCTGATTGTTTACGTCAATACTGTATTGTCCCATTGGTAATGCCTTCACAACTATAGCTGGGTACGAAAGCTTTGTGGAATATATCTCCGCTTTTGTTCCGTTCTTTTCTGCCATTATTTTGAGTGTATAGTTACTATAAATTTCGTTGAGTCTTTCTATAGTATAACCGCAGGGCGTTGTATCTGTCGCGTTAGCTACCGGACATAACGGTCCTATATTCGCCCGAATTTCGATTTCTCCCATCGGTGTAGTTACTTCGGCAGACTCACAAGCAAGTAGCATCACAAGCAGAACAAGTAACAGCGACAAGTATTTCATATTAGCGACAAGTATTTCATATTAGTGTTTGTTTATATTGGGGAGTCTTTTTTTGTACGCATGGTTGGAAACCAGTTCGCTTCAATACGGACAACTTACTATTTTTGCTTCAAATACCGCTCCGCTTACTGTTGAAATGCTATTGGATGGTGTGGCAAGTAGTGTGATTGATTTACCTGCTTTGTATTTTTGGTTTCCTGAGATAGAGAGGTTCTCTGCCGTGATGGTTCCCGTTGCTTCGGAAAGTGATGGGGTGATTCCGTTTATTGCCAAATTTTCTCCAATAATGGTAATATCAGTAGTATTGCTGCTCATCACAATTGGACTACTCGAAGAGATTCGCAATTTATAACCTGAACCACCGAGTATACTTACGGGTACATTAGTAATCAGAATCCCTGATGTTGTGCCGCTTAAAGTCCCTACTGTAACCGGAGAAGTAAATGAACCTGTGGTATTTGATAACTCAGCTGTGAAGTAATTTCCCGCACTATAAGTACCAACAGTAGCAAAATTCATATTGTAATTTTCTTGAGCACACAGCGTATCGTTGGTGATAGAAGTGATAGAAATAGTATTTGGAATAGCCATACTCACTTTTGCCCAGTAAGTTGCCCAACGGTCATGTGTTCCGTTAAATGTTTCGGAATATTCACCAATAGCCCAGAAATCAAGTCCGTTTGAAGGGTCTACCATAGCTAATGTATAATCCCCCAACGGTTTCGGCTACCTCCATACGTTTTATAGTAAGCCTCTAAACCTTGTTTGTAAATATAAACATCATCAAAGCTAGCTGACCCAGCGAGTCTTACTGCGTAAGATGTAGTTGGATAAATGGTTGGTGAGAAGTGAGCAAAGTTGAGAAATAAGTCTTCATTATCATTTACAGTAATGCTTGGAAAAGCAAAGCTATTTGTTGGAACTGAATACGCTCCTAAATTAGTAGATGTATTATCAATAATTCTGCCCCATTCATTTATCGTGGCATTGGTGGGGTTTACGCTCAATCATTGAGCAGTTCCACGATATATAGTTGCACCTGAAATTACATTTGATAAAAATGCCGTGTGTGCCACCCAGAGTTTTCCGTTTTTAAGTAGTGATTGTCCCATTCTAGAATCATTCGTTGCGAGTCCGTTGGTTTGGGAAGTCATGTCTTTTTTAGGTCCATCATTACTTATATTAGACCCAAATAACCAACTATTTGCAGACCCTACTGATGGAAACCCTATGTCTGATAATACAGGAGATGCAGGAGAGCCCGTGATTTGGAACAGCTTATAAGTGCCGTTACCGCTATTCCAACGACAGACAAGTGGTATATAATTAGTCGTATTATCACCCACTATTGCTGGGGAGAGCGTTGAGCCAGTTGGATTGATTTCAGTTGGAGTTGTGGCTGAACCAGCCAATACATCTGATTTATTTATAACGAACAATTTAGCTTTAGAAAAGCTGCCTCCAGAAACTGTAAACATGTTTCCTCCTATTATTATCCAGTCCTTATTGTAGCCGACCATCGGATAGTCAAACCAAATATTTGTTTCCCCAACATTTGCTTGAAAACGATATTGATTCCAAGCCCCTGTTGGGTCGTTCGTTTGTGAAACAGCTAACAGGATGTTTGAAATAGAACCTGACCGGTCTAAGTCAATGAAATAGTAGCGACCGGCATATTTATCGTAAAACACTTTTGGGTCAAAAATGCTACTTGTTTCTTCGACTGTGAAGAAAGTATTATCATTAATAAAAGGTGCTACTATACCTCCTGTTTTATTCTGTATTAAAATCCCATTATTCAAGGTTGTCATAACATGATTTGGCCCCACGGCACTAGCTACATCTGGGGGGATAGTCTGAATATTATCAATGATTGCTGTAAACTCAGTAGATGGTGCAGGTGAGGCGGCATCAGGCGAAATTACCTGACCCTGTGGGAGTTTGGCAACACCACTTATCTTAGGTTTTCCAGTATAAACATTTGCTGAAATGCCAATTGGTATTGGGTTTTTAGGAAAACTGGTTGGGACTTTAGGGGTCTTCTATTCAATCAAAACCACAGGCAGATTAGCATTATACTCTGCCACTCTTTCCATAAAATTCATGACTACGGGTTTGACAGTCTGAGTGGTTTTAGAGGTATAAACTTCTTGAGTGTGAGCCGAAATATTTACTAAGACGATTGACGTAAAAAAGCAAAGTGCAGTACGAAAAATGAGACTACTTTTTTGGGAGAGAGGTATTTTCATATCTGTTAATTGGGTTGGTTTTTTGTAAGTTATTGATTTACAAGTATTTATAGGTATCTTTTGTTTGCTAGCTTTCTATTGTAAAACAAAAGAAAGCCCGTTACTTACGAGTAACGGGCTTTCTTAATAAATTATATTGCATTTTTTTTCACTCCCTCGTCTTCATTTTCGCAAATACAAATTGCCCAATTTTTATTCCGGCGGCTTGTCCTTCTTCCACGCCCGAGCGGTAGTGAATCCCGCCGTACATTCGGCTGTAGGAGCAATCGGTAGCGGCTTTGCGGAATGATTCAAACGTTCTGACTCCGTGACCGTATTTCTCTTCGGTAGAATCGGTGAATGCTACATTATCGCCAAATAATTCGGTAAGTACTTCTGCCGAAGCGGCGGAGATTGTGCTGTGTCCGCTTGTGTATTCGGGAAACGGCGGTGTTTGTAGGAATGGCAACCAATCAGAATCAAAGGTGGCGTTGATAACCGTTTCGGGACGAATTTTCTCGGTGCGGTATTTTTCGTGCCAACTGCAAATAAACGCTTCGTGCAAAGCGGTAGAAACCAATAAGTAAGCTTCGGCGGCTTCCATGGCATTTTTGTCTCGTTGTTCGGCTACAGTTCGGCAAATGGCGAGCCAGTGCCCGCCGGGAGTCATCTTTTTATTAGCAAACATGACGTGTCCCTGCACGTTCATCACAAAAGCGTTATCGTCCCAAAACCAAGCGGCGGTCTCTTGGTCTTTGTCCATGGTTTTACTAATATTATAAACCTCCATCAGTTCTTTCCAAAATAGGGTGTTTTTGTCTAAGCTGTAAAGTGGTGGCGATGGGGGTGAAAACTGATTCGCCGAATCTATAAGTATCGGGCGGATAGTCATCCAGAAAGGTTCCATGGCGTCACCGTATTGTGGTGGAGTTGGCACCCACATTCCTTCTTCGCTTTTTACGGTGTAGCGGAGGCCGCGGGTTTGAGGGTAGTTATCGCCTTTGGCGTACTCCATGACAAAGTTTCCTACGGTTTCACCGTAAGCAATTGAGCGTTCGTACACATCATTGGGAACGCCTGCATCTTTAAATTTTTGATAAGTAGCTTTTTCAAACTCATCGTATTTATTCACGGTAAACGTCAAACCACGAGCTACGGTCATTAACGCTTTGAAGCCTGCTAGCTGATAAGCGTACTCTTCTCCTTTCTCGGGTTGCGGGATGCTATCAAATTCGTTAAATTGTCCACTCATCGATCGGTATCCAAGATTGCCTGGTGCCATGGCCTCGTAGCCCGCTAAGGTAGCATAACTGTATATTCGGCTTGCCACCGGAGGAGAAAAGATATCGTGAATAATTACTTCGGTCAATTTATCAACGGCGTCATGATAGATAACCGGATTGTTAGCTACTTTTCCGTATTCTTCTGGGGTGGTACGCTTGCAGGAACAAATTGCCAAGCATATTACCCCAATAATTAAAACTTGTTTCATTAGGTTGTAGGTCAATTCAATTTGTGAAAAATGAACTACAAAAATAAGCAATGTAGGCTGAAAAAACTATGATGGTTATCAGTGGTGAGTTTTGCAGTTGAAAACCTCTTGGTCAAGCGTCAAGAATATTCTCTTCCACAGTTACACTTTTGTCTCCTCCGTGCAAAACGTCAATGACTTCTTTGATGTGATACACCGTTCTGTTTAAGTGGTTGGTCAACAAAATAATCACGAAATCTTCCCGTAAATCGAAAAACATAATGGTATTGTAGCCTTTCCACCAGCCAGTGTGATAAATATAATCGGTGCGTTGCTCTTTATCCACCCACAGCCGGAAACCGTATCCATAATTCCGAAGTCCGGGATGCTCAAAACTGCGGGGTGTAAACGCCTCCTGCAATAAATTTTTTGAAACCACTTTTCCGTCGCGAAGAGATTCGTACCATTTGAAAAGATCGGAAGTGGTGGAGTAAATTCCTTTATCGCCGGTAATATCATCGTAATAATCTCTTGGAACGAGGCGTTTCCGCTCATGGCCTGACGTACGGTTTATATTGATAGAATCACTCTTAGTGGTGTTTGCATAAGTATCTGTCATTCCGATAGGTATGAGTACTTCCTTTCTAAGATAGACATCAAACGAAAGCGTAGATACACGTTCTACAATTGCCGCCAAAATGGCAAAATTAGTGTTATTATAAGAGAAGAAATGATCGGGTAAATTATAAGCTTTTTGGACGGGATTTTGCTCGGCTAACCATTGCATCATTTCCTGGTTTGTCGGATACCATTTCTTTTTTCTCGTTTCGGCACTCATTAAGTACTCGTAGTACGGTAATCCTGAACGGTGACATAATAGACTATGGATGGTGACACCTTCGTAGGGGAAGTTGGGGTAAATTTCGTCAACGGTGGTGGTAAGGCTCAGTTTCCCTGATTCTACTAACCGAAGTACAGAAATAGAAGTAAATGTTTTAGAAAGTGATGCTAATTGAAATTTAGAATCGTTGGTGAGCAAGGTTGAATCTTGAAACTTGGCAAGACCAAATGCCTCTTGGTAGAGAATAACGCCCTTTTGGGCTACCAAAACGTTGCCGTTGAATTTCTCTAAATTGACTTTCTTTTTTATTATTTCGTCAATCTTTGCCGATTTGAAATCCGCATTGATTGCTTTCTTCAGTGAATCAAGCTTTTCTTTTTGTGCGGCTTCATCAACCACTTGTGTCGTTTCTCCGGCAGTGCTTTGACAACTGGATATAGTTAGACTAATAAATGCGTAAAGAGCAACTACTCTCAGTATTAATTTTGTAGAGTACATGGTACGGAAATAACTAAATATTAAGGAAGAAATTGTGTTAACGGTGCTGAACGCCCCGAAAGACCACGTGAAGAAGAACGATTGTGAGCGTCGTGACTAAAACGCTGCTTATAATTTTGATTACCGTAACTACGAAGAACTGAAAAGTGCCTGCTTCAACGAAGAATAATAGCGTATGATGGATAAGCGTCATGATGAAAATATAACGCACAAAACGCTCGGTTCCCATGCCGTTTATAGATAGAACGACATCGGTTTCGAGTCCACGATTCGGAAATAAAAACTGTACGATGTACGTACGGAGGTAGCTGATAAGTACGCAGGCAGAAGCGTGTACGCCAGCGGTATCGTAGAAAATGTCAATAATTAGACCCACCAGAAAACCGATAGGAATAACCCAGGTTTGTGATATTTCATTGGGTAGTAACAAGATGCAGGTGATGTACATGAAACAGAATGCGTAATCCTGAATTACGATGTTCCGAAATACCAATAACTGCAATATCATAAATAGCAGAAAGGTAAGTACCGTCTTCGAAATAGTTTGCGTATTCATGGATTAATTTTCTGTAATGGATTCTTCCAGACGTTTCTGTTCGGTAGTTAACCTATTTTCAACTACGTACACATAAGTGATGCTTGAAAAGTCAGTGGAAAGTTTTACGTCAATATCAAAAAAAGCGTTGTCTTTCCCGACTTTAATCTCTGAAACTTTCCCGACCATTGTCTTGGAGGGAAATATCGAGTTTTGTTCGGAAGTAACTACTGAGTCTCCTTTAATAATTGGTTTAAACCTGTCAATAGTTGTTAGTTTGAAGTAACGGGGATTTGAGCCATCCCACTTACCAACACCAAGGGCTTGGACTTGTTCTTCCTGGAGCTTTTGATTTAAAACTTCTGACGAAACTGAAAAGCGGGAGTGAAGGATGGAATATACAATCGAAAAGTGCTCTGAGCAAGATTTTACTTGTCCCACAATCCCTTGCGGTCCAATTACGCCCATTCCAGGTTCTATTCCATCAAGGCTTCCCATGTTTATTGTCAGGTAATTATTCGTAAGGTTGACGGTATTTTTTACTACTTTAGCAACTTTGAAATCAAACCGATTGGCGAAAACAGAATCAGGTTTGTATAATCCCGTAGGATTGGTGTCTGACTGTTGAAACCGAACGAGTCGTTTTTTTAAGTCAATATTTTCTGTTACCAACGATTTGTTTACGTCTTTCAGGTCTATATATTCGGTCAACGAACGATTCGCTTCCAGACTTTTGGCTATGTAATAATTAGACGAGTTGAAATACGAAACTCCCCAATAGTTATTGTTCTGCACTAACAGCCATATACTTATCAGTTCAAAAAAGATGAACAGAAAGAAATGGCGGATACGGTAGAATAATTGTAAAAGTTGCGACATCTTTTTTTTAACAGAAGATATGAGATTCCGATAGTTATCGGGAGACAAAAGATACGTTCTCGGTACGTCGGATTATAAAAAGCCTGTTTCGTAACAAGAACTTATCTTTTCAATCTCATGTCGATAGAAAATAGTTTACTGAACTAATATTGCCGCGAACTTATCAAGGTTTTTGAGGATTTCTCCCGTTCCTCGTATAACGGCACGAAGTGGGTCATCGGCAACGTGAATTGGAAGTTTTGTTTTCACTTCCAGACGTTTGTCAAGTCCGTGCAATAATGCACCACCACCCGTTAGGTAAATTCCGTTTTCGTAAATATCGGCAGAAAGTTCTGGCGGCGACATTTCTAACGCCCGCATGATGGCTTCTTCGATTTTAGAAATAGACTTATCCAATGAGTAGGCGATTTCACTAAATGAAATTTTAATTTCTTTTGGAATACCTGTCATCAGGTCACGTCCGCGAATTTCAATATCAGCGGGCGGATTATCTAAGTCAGGAAGAGCGGCTCCAACTTGCATCTTTACAAATTCAGCTGAGCGTTCACCAATCAGTAAGTTGTGCTCCCGACGCATATAATCTACGATGTCTCGGGTGAATACGTCTCCGGCTATACGTACCGATGCTTCGCACACAATTCCCGAAAGGGCAATCACGGCAATTTCGGTAGTACCTCCGCCAATATCCACAATCATGGATCCGTTTGGCTGCTCAATATCAATTCCGATACCGATAGCGGCAGCAATTGGCTCATGAACCATGTAAACCTCTTTGGCTCCAGCGTGTTCGGCGGAGTCTTTTACGGCACGTTTTTCAACCTCTGTAATACCAGATGGAATACAGATAACCATACGGTGAGAGGGAGAGAAGAAGACGTTACGCCCCGTGTCAATCATCTTTATCATCCCCCGAATCATTAATTCGGCGGCGGTAAAGTCGGCAATTACACCGTCTTTCAACGGGCGTATTGTTTTAATATTTTCGTTGGTTTTCTCGTGCATCTGCATGGCCTTGTGACCAATTGCCAATACCTTCCCACTTATCTTATCCAATGCGATGATGGACGGCTCGTCTACTACGATTTTATCTTTGTGTATAATCAGGGTATTTGCCGTACCCAAGTCAATCGCAATATCGCTTGTTAAAAAACTAAATAATCCGGCCATTCTAGCGTAATTCTGTTATTTTTTTTAAAATAATGGCTGCAAATTTACGATTATTCTTCGCAAAAGAACCGCCTAAATCCTTTTTTTAAATAAATATTCACTCTTTTTTAAACAATTTCATTTGACAACTTAAAATAGCCTTAATACGGATGGTGCTTAACTTATAAAATGCTGTAAATACACGAGTTACGGGTTTTCTTAGGATAATTTCATTCTGTGTTTTAGAAAGCGAACTTTAGTGCGATGTTCCAATTTTTAGCAAATCAATTTAAAGCCTTCCCCATGGAGGTTCAGAATTTTGATGGAGGAGTCTTTTTTGAGGTGTTTTCGGAGTTTAGTAATGTACACATCCATACTGCGGGCGTTGAAATAAGTATCATTTCCCCAAACGAGTTTCAGGGCGAAACTCCGGCTCACGGGTTTATTTTTATTTTGCGAAAAAAGCTCTAATAATCCCGCTTCTTTAGTGGTGAGTTTTACAGAATCTTCTTCGGGATAGGCAAGCACCTGCGTTTGAGTATCGAAAATATATTTCCCAACTGTTACTTCTTTACTCGGAGCTACCTCATTCCCGGTTTTATCTACCCGTCGCATGATTGCCTGCATCCGCATGATTAGTTCTTCCATTTCAAACGGTTTTGTCATATAGTCATCTGCTCCCGCCCGAAATCCCTGAAGGGTGTCTTCTTTCATTGCCTTTGCGGTCAGAAAGATAATCGGAACCTCGGCGTTTTTCATCCGAATTTCTTTTGCCAAAGCAAAGCCGTCTTTTTTGGGCATCATGACATCCAAGATACATATATCGTAGCTGCCCGCCATAAATTTATCTAGCCCTTCGTTTCCGTCGGTTGCCAGTTCAGCTTTGTAACCTTTTACAGTTAAGTATTCCTGTAACAGGATTCCTAAATTCGGATCGTCTTCGGCAAGTAATACGTTCATTTGTTCAATTGGTTAAAAATAATGCTCTCTATTTTTATGAAATGGGTTACCAAAAGTCTAATTATTAGTGTTGGCTTGAGTGCTCCGCTCAGGCTGACAAACGGGACTTATCAAATTCAGTTTAAATTACTTCAGACTCCGTCCGGAAGAATGATTTCAAATGTTGAGCCTTCGTCTAATTTACTCGAGACCTCAATGCTACCGTTGTGCCAATCTACCATTTTTTTAACGTAGCTCAAACCCAATCCGAAACCTTTGACGTCGTGGATATTTCCTGTTGGAACACGATAAAATTTATCAAAGATTTTATCAAGCTGCTCCTTTGACATTCCAATCCCTTTATCCTTAATCTTAATACTCAATCCGTCGGGAGTATTTTCTGTGGTAACGGTAATTTCTGGTCTGTCGGGAGAATACTTATTGGCGTTATCGAGTAAGTTGTAAATGATATTTGTCAGGTGAACTTCATCCGCCCAGACTTGATCATTTTTAGCATTAATTTCTAAATTAACCACACCGTTTTTCTGTTCAATTTGCACGCCTATATTTGCTAATACTTGCTCAACTATTTCATGAACTTTCACTTCCGTGAAGCTCATCTGTACATCGCCTTTATCAAGTTGTGCCATTTGCAAAACCTTTTCTACCTGCGTTCCTAATCGGTGGTTTTCATTTTGTATTATTCCGAGATAACGTTCTGATTTGTCCGCGTCTTTTGCAATGCTTTTATCTTTCAGAACCTGAATAGCGAGCGAGATGGTAGAAATGGGCGTTTTGAACTCGTGCGTCATATTATTTATGAAGTCATTTTTTATGACCGATAATTTCTTCTGCCGCATGATGGTTGCCATTGAAGTGTAGAAAATACCACCGACAACCAATATAAGTAAGAAAGAACTACCGAATAACGACCACATATTGTTCATTATAAAACCTTCTTTTCCGACAAAATAAACGTATAGGTATTGGTTTTGCGGGTGCGAATCGTTGGGGAATAGACGAACGTTGTATGCCTTATCTAGCAAACTTGGATCGTAATTAAGGGCGTAAGATGTAAACATCATTTTATCGTTGTTTTTTACGCCGTACTCAAACGGAATGGATATGTCACGGCTTACTAATTCTTTTTTTAGTAATGTGTCCAGCATCGTTTGGTTCAGGCGTTCAAATATATTGCGTTCCCCCCGCATGAAATCTGCAAAAACATCTTTCATTAAACCAGCTTTGTCTTTCGTCTTTTGAAATTTTTCCTCCACCGTAATAGCGGATGAATTTTTTCTCGAACTCTCGTTTTTTCTGGCTTGTACAGAGGCAAATACAGTGCTTTTGTCTATTGAAGCTTTTATACTCTTAGGCCTGTCTGCTAGCGTACTTTTTCGGTTGGTAGTATAAATAACGGGAAAGAAGTTCTTTGTTTGGTAACCGTACGGGGACGTTGAAAATACACGACTAAATTCATTTTCTATGCTCATCACCTGAGCGTCAAATTGATTGAAGAACTCATCTATAATTTGTTGTTTAGCAAGTTGCTGTCGGGTAGCTTGATTGATATTTTGCCCTTGAAGTTGTTGCTGTCGAAGTTGTTGACGAATGCGTTGCAATCCTTGTTCCGGCATTAAAAGGAGTTCGGCTCGGTGACCGTCAGGTTGTACATTTATTCTGACGGTATATTCTGAATTTCCGGAAACGTAAACGGGATTTCCGCCGCCAGAGTTTAGTGTGCTGTCAAGAAGAAGGTTCGCTAATTTCGGCGAATTTTTCAAATTCGTTTTTTTTGTTGGACCCATCCGTTTTCGTGGTTTTGGCTTTTGCTCTGCCAACGCCTGAAGCCTTTTTTCTTCTTCCTGAATTTTTAAATGTTGTTTTGCCAGAAAAATGACCTCTTGCCGCTCAATATTTCGGATAGTTGCCTGCATCGCTTCCATGACGTTGCGGTCGAATTGCTCTTCCTTGGTTCGGATACCCGTTTCAATCCAATACCATTGGAACGTAATGAGACCGATCATTGCCAGTACCATCAACCCAACCAATACCCTGAATTTAGTATTCATATACCTAATGCTGTTTCAAATATTCAATGCTGTTTTAAAATCTCTTTATTTCACTTAAATTGTAAGATATTTACGAGACAAGACTTACGAAAGTAAGCTTTAAATAGACTCAAGTCAAAGGTTTAACACTTTTTAACGCCCCTAAATGCTGTATTTTATCGCCGTGCTGGCTTTTGTATTTTTCTTATATACGCGATTGCGTGACAAAATAACAACGCACGCTCCCGCTACCTTCCCTACTTTTGAAAATCGAGCAAAGTTAACAACCGAAAAGCAGATTGTTGCCTGTTTCGGAGATAGTAATACGCACGGAAATGTAAGTTACGATTGGGTGGCGGACTTAGAAAAAAAATATCCTGAATTACAATTTGTAAACGCCGGGCGGAACTCTGATTTAACGTTCACATTATTGAAGCGTATTGACGACGTAATTGCGTGTAAACCTGATTTCGTAAACGTGCTGATTGGTACAAACGACCTGAATGCTACTTTTGCTAAATCTTCGTTGAAACGTTACCAAAAAACGGGAAGATTAGTAGAAGGTGAAGTTCCGTCTATAGTTTCGTTCAAGCGTAATTACGAAGAAATTGTGGACAGGCTATCCTCTGAAACACAAGCAAAGGTTTCGTTGATGTCTTTACCGTTAATGGGAGAGGATTTAGAAAATGAAGAGAATAAATCTGTGGCGGTGTACAATGGTGTTATCAAAGAAATTGCGGACAAAAATGGCTTGGTTTACCTGCCCCTATTCGAGCAGCAAAAATCTTACTTAGGTCAACACCCTTCGCAGACTAAACACAGATTTAATAACTACTTTTACCTGCTAAATTTATCGGCAGTAAAGCATTATTGGTTCCGTAAATCTTGGGATGAAATCAGCGACTCTCACGGAAACGAATTAAGCCCTGATTTTCTGCACCAAAATTCGGTTTCTGGAAAAATGATAGCGGCATTAGTAGGCGGCTTTATCACGACAAAAAGTCTACCTAACACGTAAGAAATTTATTCAAGATTATGAAACAAGTTTGTATTATAGGAGCTGGTTCAACGGGGATTGCAGCTGCTAAAACCCTGAAAGAAAATGGTATTGAATTTGACTGTTACGAGAAGGGTTCAGATATTGGTGGTAACTGGCGATTTAATAATGATAATGGCGTGTCTTCGGCATACCGGTCGCTGCACATAAATACCAATCGACGGGTTATGGCGTATTCGGATTTTCCGATGCCCGATGATTACCCGATGTTTCCGCATCACTCGCACATCATTAACTATTTTGAAAAATACGTTGAGCACTTTAATATTCGGGAGGATATTGTTTTTAATACCTCCGTTGAAGGAGTGGAAACCAAACCTGACGGAACATTTTCGGTCAAATTGAGTAATGGTGAAACGCTTGATTATAAATACATCATGGTAGCTAACGGACACCATTGGAATCCACGATTTCCCGAGCCTGCTTTCCCCGGAGAATTTACGGGTGAAGTTATTCACTCGCATCATTATAAAGAATCTGAGCAGTTAAAAGGTAAAGATGTGCTGGTTGTCGGAATCGGAAATTCGGCGGTAGATATTGCCTGCGAAGCCGCCCGTTTGCACACAGGTAAAGTCGTGATTTCAACCCGCAGCGGTGCGTACATTACGCCTAACTGGATTTGGAGTTTGCCATTTGATGATTTAGCGAATCCGTTTACCGCAAAATTGCCGCTTTGGTTGCAGCGAAAGTTGCTTTCTATGACGCTGTGGTTAGCCCACGGGAAACAAGAAGACTACGGCGTTCCGACTCCCAAACGTCCGCTATTGAGCGAGCACCCAACGCTCTCGCAAGACTTGTTAAATGTGGCGGGTCGGGGACTGATTTCGTTCAAACCAAATATCAGAGAATTTCGGGGAAATACGGTTGTTTTTGACGACGGTACAGAGCAAAATTTTGACATCATTGTTTATGCCACGGGCTACAAAGTTTCGTTTCCTTTCTTGAAACATATTTCCGCTTTTGACGTGGAAGAAAGTAACCACATCGAGCTCTATCGTCGGGTTATTCATCCTGAGTACCGCAACCTATTTTTTATGTCGTTGATTCAGCCGCTGGGTGCAATTATGCCACTCGCTGAAGTTCAGGCAAAGTGGGTGGCTCAACTGATTAAGGGAACTTGTAAACTACCACCGAAAATCGAAATGGAGATGGCCATTAAGCAAGATTCTGAGAAGTTAAAAAGACGTTACAAAGAATCAAAGCGGCACACGCTACAAGTAGATTTTCACCCCTACAAAGAGAGTATCGAGCGAGAAATACGGAAGACGGGAGTTGCTTAAATTTCGGTAAAAGCAGGTTACAGGCAGGTGGTGCATTCGCTTTTCGACAGCATATGTACTGTACTGCTTAAACGCTCAAAACACATACTCTACTTTTAGGGTAGTATTCAAAAGTATTTATTCAACTAAAACACTATAAGCTCGATGAGTAATGTCATAAATTCTAAATACGCATCAATCGACGACCTGCGAAACCGGACCCGTCAGCGGATTCCAAAATTTGCTTTTGAGTACGTTGATGGCGGATGTAATACTGAAGATAACCTCCGGAAAAATACCCGCGAAATCAGAGAAGTTGAGTTAAAACCTTATTATTTGCGTGACTACGGCGGCGTGTCAATGAAAACTGAACTTTTTGGAAAGACGTACGATGCTCCATTTGGTATTTCGCCCATTGGTTTACAGGGGTTAATTTGGCCAAAGGCTACTGAGATTTTGGCGAAAGCTGCCTTCGAAAATAATATACCGTATATACTAAGTACCGTAGGAACGGCGAGTATTGAAACAGTTGCAAAATTGACTGAGGGCAGTGCGTGGTTTCAGTTGTATCACCCCAAAGAAGAAGAACTCAGGGATAAGTTGTTGGAACGCTGTGCCGATGCGGGTTTGGAAACGCTTGTGATTTTATCCGATGTTCCGAGCTTTGGCATTCGTCCGAAAGAAATAAAAAACGGACTCGCCATTCCGCCGAAGCTTAGTCTGTCAAATATGTTGCAAATCGCGGGGAATCCCCGTTGGGCAATTGAAACTTTATTCGCCGGACAACCTGAGTTTAAAACCTTGTTGCCTTACATTCCGAAAGGGCTTTCGTTGAAGCACTTGGGGTTGTTTATGAACCAGACATTTTCGGGAAGGATGAGCGAAGACCGCATCAAGGCTATTCGGGATAAGTGGAAAGGAAACCTCGTTTTGAAAGGCGTGGCAAGCGAAGAAGACGCGGAAAAGGCCATACGTTTAGGGGTTGATGGTATCATCGTTTCTAATCACGGCGGTCGCCAGTTAAATGCGGGTCAATCTTCAATTAAATCGTTGGCAAATATTGCGGAAAGATATAAAGGTCAGGTAAAAATAATGATGGACAGCGGTATCCGAACCGGACCAGATATAGCATCCTCGTTAGCAGCAGGAGCGGAGTTCGCCTTTCTGGGGCGTTCGTTTATGTACGGCGTTGGTGCTTTAGGTAAAGACGGTGGCAACCATACCATCGAATTATTAAAAATGGAGCTAAAGCAAGTAATGGAACAAGTTTGCTGTGAACGAGTCAGTGATTTGTCGAATCATTTAGTGCGGTGAATTACAAAGAAAACCACGAAGGCACAGACTAGGCTTCACAAATCAGCATTGAGTTCTTGGTGCTAATCTGTGTAATTTGTGTCTTCGTGGTTAAGGTTGTCTTTTTTAAACCTCCCAGTTCAACAATTTTTCAAAGGCATCTTCCACCTTTTCAAAATCAAACGAAGCGATAAGTTCGTCCATTTCGGCTGCAATTTCATCGTTGCATAAATTACCGATGCTTCCTTCTAGTGTATGGTTTAAAGAGCGATTAGGAGTGAAATTTCCTTCGTTGATTTCGAAGCCTATTTTTTTATAAGCATCCCGAAAAGGAGTTCCTTCAACAACCATTTGATTTACGTTTTCAACGCTGAAAAGTAGATCGTACTTTTTATCTTCGAGCAAATCTTTCTCTACTTCGAGGTTTGTCATCATAAACTCCGCAATGGAAAGGCACTCTTTAATGTCGTCAATGGCGGGCATCAAAATTTCTTTCGTAATCTGTAAGTCTCGGTGATAACCCGAAGGTAAATTTGTGGTAATGTAATTTACTTCGTTCGGTAATGCTTTCAAACGGTTTGATTTGGCACGCAAAACTTCTGCCACGTCGGGGTTCTTTTTGTGCGGCATAATGCTTGAACCAGTTGTCATTTCTTCGGGTAACTTTATGAATCCAAAATTCTGACTATTGTAAAGACATACGTCCATCGCCATTTTACCAAGTGTTCCAGCAAGGTTAGCAATGGCGGAGAGTAAAATTCCCTCAACTTTCCCCCGAGTCATTTGAGCGTAAACTACATTGTAGTTCAAGGTAGTAAATCCTAATAGGTTTGTGGTAAGTTTTCTATCTAACGGGAAGGACGATCCGTAGCCCGCTCCTGAACCCAACGGGTTTTTATTAATTACTTTATATGCTCCTCTTATGATTTCAATATCGTCGAGCAGAGCTTCGGCGTAAGCCCCAAACCACAAGCCAAAAGACGAGGGCATTGCTATCTGCAAATGTGTATAGCCAGGGAGTAAATCTGCCTTGTGTTTTTCGCTTTTTTGTTGGAGAGTTTTGAAGAGACTTTGAGTATCAAATACTAGTTCAGTAACTTTCTGCCGCATGTACATCTTTAAGTCAACGAGTACCTGATCGTTCCGAGAGCGTCCGCTGTGGATTTTCTTTCCGGCGTCACCAAGTTCTTTTGTCAGCATCCATTCTATTTGTGAATGAACATCTTCAATACCATCTTCGATTTCGAATAAATCTTTCTTTATAATTTCTTCGTAAATCCTCCGGCAGGATGACAATATGCTCTTGAGTTCGTTGGTTTCTATCAGCCCACACTTTTCAAGCATGATTGTATGAGCCATGGAACCGAGAATATCGAACGGGGCTAAATGTACATCGAGTTCGCGGTCTTTACTGATTGTAAAATTCTCAATTCGTTTGTTTGTAGAAGCTGAGTTCTCTTTTTGCCAAATTTTCACAACTATTGCTTTAAGTGTCTTTCGAATGTAATGTCGATGACAAAGTTAGAGCTAACTTTTGAAAAAAAAACTTTGGAAAAGTTAGGTGCTTTTTTGCACGGTTTTTACCACTTATTGTAATATTTCGTTTCTATTCAATAAGAAACTGAGTCTAAATTCACTTTTTAGCGTGTTAATTTACTGGTTTGAATAATTACATTAATCGTGTGCCGTTCCACAAGAGGAGACTGTATGCTTAACCAGACGGCATTTATTATTACAGTATTAAGTTCAGTAACGAAGAGAAACTCTGGGTTGGGTTTAGTACGATTGCCCGTTAAAAGGGAACGGTACGTAACTACCTAATCCTCGAGCCACTGTTTTTAGTGAGACGTTGGTTCGTTTTGGTTAACTGAATTCTTGCTTGCTTGGGGCATGATTTTTGCTAGTAATTTCGTTAGCTTACTAAATTCCTTTAACTATTTAAATGAAGTCTTTGAGGCTCTTCATGGTTGTTTTATTTGTCATTCCCACGTTTAGCAATGCCCAGATAGGTTCTAAATCACTACAAAAGGCAAATGCTCAATTTGAGTCGATGGCGTATGCACAAGCAATTGAGTTGTATGAAACGGCATTCAAAAAAGACAAAAATCTCGATTCTGATCAATATAATACCTCCCAGCTTAATTTGGCGATGTCTTATTTCTTAGTGAAAGACTTTGAAAAAGCGGAGGCAAACTTCCGAGATGTGCTCAGTCGCGATATTCAATTAAAGGGTGAGGACTTGAAGGCTTACTTACGCTACGCTCAAACGCTTTCTACAAACGGAAAACACCAAGAGGCTTCAACGATATACAGGAAATATACGAGCCTTCAGGAGCAGGATAAACGCGGAATCGAATTCATAAAACTGTACAATAATATTGAGGCATTAAGTCGAAACGCTAGTAGTTACCGAATCGAATACCTTGGCTTAAATACTAGTAGTGCCGACTTCAGCCCTGTTTTTTATAAAGACGGATTAGTATTTGTTTCAAGCAGAGGAAATACATCCGCCGTAAAACGAATGTTTAGTTGGGATAACTCTCCTTTTCTTGACCTCTTTTTTATTGAAGACAAATCGGTTTTACAAGGTCAGAACTCTACCTCAGCACTTGGGGCAGGTGCGTCTTCGGGAGGGCTTACGCCAAACCCTTCTGTAAGGAAAGTAGGGGATGGTCATTACACGCCGGTAACTGCCAATGATGCGAATATTATTACTTCACAAGGAAGTGACTACATTACTGGTAGTACAGATTACGTAGAATATGAGTCCACTCTTTCTAAAAGGTTTAGTCGGGCACTTAACTCTAAGTATCATGAGGGACCGTGCACTTTTTATCATACCGAGGAGCGGGTTATTTTTACCAGAAATAATAAGACGGGTGGAGGATTGCTGAACTCAAAGAACCAGGGTGTTTCGCGGTTAAAGTTATACACTGCCGTAAAAAAGTCAAGAGACTGGCAGCAGATTAGGGAACTGCCTTTTAACAGTGATGGATATTCGTGCGGTCATCCAACGCTGACGGTAGATGATCAAATACTATATTTCGTTTCGGATATGCCCGGAGGCTACGGAGGTACTGATATTTACCTAACACGGTCTATGGGCGGAGGATGGTCAAAACCCGTTAACTTAGGCGGTTCGGTGAATTCTCAAGGAAACGAAATGTTCCCCTATGTCGACGATCGCGGAAATCTCTATTTCAGCACTGATGGACACCCAGGTTTGGGCGGATTAGATATGTTCTTTATTTCGATGAATACCGCAACGGGGTTACCCGCCGGAAAAGCTCGCAACTTGGGTGCCCCACTAAATTCAACCAAGGATGATTTCGGTATTTTAACCGACAGCGAACGTAAAGAGGGTTATTTCAGTAGTAATAGAAAACGTGGAAATGCAGATGATGACATTTATCGGTTTGAGCGTTTGGGCGTACTTTACGGATGCCGCGAATTGATTGTGAACGTATTTGACAACAATACTAAGAAAGCATTGCCCAATGTGAGGTTCAAATACGTGAATAAGAAGGATACGCTTTTCACCGAAAACGTAACGACAAACGTGCAGGGTAACGTGCGGCTATGTTTGGAGGCAGACAACGAATTCATTTTTAACTATCTGGAAAAGTCGTACGAGCCATTTACCGAAAAATTTGATAACTACGAGGCTTCGGATTACGACCCATCTGTGCTGAATGTTTATTTAAAACCCGAAGTAGTTAAAGAAAAAAAGCAAATCAAAAAAGAACCACAACGCATGACAATGCAACGTCTGGAGCAGTCACTTTCTAACGTTTTTAAAGGCGTCATAACTGGTGCTGAAGACACTACTCCCGTAGCTGACGTTCGCTTGAAATTTACGAACTTATGCTCTGGTTTATCACAGGAATACATTACGCGAAACGACGGCTCGTACGAATTTGAGCGTGACGTTGGTTGCGACTACGAGTTAGTGGCAATGAAAGACGGTTTTGCTCTGAGTAAGGAAGTTATTTTCAAAATTGAGCGGAAGGTTTCGGTCATCAAATCAATATTCAAGCCCAAAGAGCAGAAGCGTAATGTTCCAAATTACAGCGGAAGTTCATTGTTTGATACAAAGCTGTATCGGGTCGGTGATATTGTGAAACTGAACAGTATTTACTACGAACCAAACACTTGGAAGTTGAATAACTTATCTGAACGGGAGCTCGATCGCTTGGTAGCAATCATGAATCGTTATCCAAACATGATTGTCGAAGTTCGGTCTCACACAGATTCTCGGGGTAATGCCGATGTTAATTCAGCTTTGTCGAGGCGTCGGGTAAATGAAGTTGTAAAATATTTAGAAAGAAGAAAAGTCGACAGTCGTAGAATCAAAGGGCTTGGCATGGGTGAAAGTCAGCCAATTAATAAATGCGGTGACGGCATGCAATGTACTGAAGCAGAGTATCAGCAAAACCGCCGCACCGAATTTAAAGTCTTACAAATTGAAAAGATATTTTAGAACGGCAAACCACTTTCTCCTGCTGATTGGTCGGGAGTACTTTGGATTTGCGGCGAACTATAATTGTTAGATGGTGTACTGCCACTGTTACTACCTGAGTTATTATCCTCTCCGCTACTTCTTGAACCAAGCATTTGCATACTTAACCCCCGAATCCGAACGCCAGACTTTTCAACGCCATTCTGATCAGTCCATTTTTCATTACGGATTTTCCCTTCTACAAAAAGTGAATCGCCTTTACGCACATATTGCTCGGCAATACCTGCTAAGCCGTCCCACATTTCAATTCGGTGCCACTCCGTTTGTGTTTGCTTTTGTCCGCTTCTGTCGGTGTAAGATTCTGATGTAGCCAACGAAAAGTTTGCTACTTTAGAGCCACTCGCTAGCGTTCTTATTTCAGGGTCTCCGCCCACGTTTCCTATCAACATTACTTTATTTAAACCAGCCATTTTTTTAATTTATTTATTCAAAACTATTTTATCCAAATATAATCAAGAATCCTCTTTCAAACCACCATATTTTTGAAGAAAGTAGCGGTAAGTGCGGATTTCGGTAACGCTTCAATCTCGCCCGGTGAGAAAAAAGTATAAGCAGTGATGGGGCTACTTGGTAACGTGATATCTCCCACATTCTTCAAGTTGATTTTCCAGAAAGTAGCAAAAATGTGTTGGTGACTCAGAATGTGCTTTTTAGACTCAACCAATTGGCTTACTTCTCCAGAAATTAATAATTCGTTGATAAAATCATCTTGAATATCATCAAGTGTAGTATTCCCATTTTCTGTCTCAATGAGATAAAACTCGTACAAGCTAGACCAAATATCGCTTTCTGGTCTCTTATTCATTACAAATTCCTTCCCCTTTTGAATGGCGAAATAATTGAAATACCTGTTCCGTACTTTCGTCTTTTTTAACTTAATCGGCAGTTGACTTTGTGCCTCGTTTTGAAAAGCGTAACATTCCGTTTGTAATGGGCAAAACATACAATTGGGTTTTTGCGGAGTACATTGCAAAGCCCCAAACTCCATAATGGCTTGGTTGAAACCTGCGGGAGTACTCTCAGGAATTAGACTTTGGGCAAGTTCGGTAAATTCTTTTCTGGCGGGAGAGGAGGCAATATCAGTTTCAATTCCGAATACCCGGGACAAAACTCTAAATACGTTGCCGTCTACTACGGGCACTGCTTCGCCAAAAGCGAAAGAGGCAATTGCTGCTCCGGTATATGGGCCAATTCCTTTAAGTTTTACGAGTTCGATATAGCTATCAGGAAATTTTCCGTCGTATTTTTCCACAACTAACTTAGCCGTGGCGTGCATATTTCGTGCTCGTGAGTAATAACCCAAACCTTGCCAAAGTCGCAGTACTTCTTCTTGTGATGCACTCGCAAAATCGTGTACCGTTGGTAATTGATCTAAGAAGCGATAATAATACGGAAGTCCTTGTGCTACTCGCGTTTGTTGTAAAATTATTTCTGACAGCCAGATAGCGTAGGGGTCTTTTGTATGTCGCCAGGGTAAGTCCCGTTTGTTCTCCTGAAACCAAGAAATAACTTTTATTGAAAAAGTCTGGTTTTTTATAAGAATTCCTCTATTCATCTTAAATAACTTCTTTATAACTTACTATGGATAAATGATTTATACCAAAAAAATCAAAATATGTAGTAATGATTTTTTTAAATCGGCTATCTTTGCAAACTCGTTTCTATAAAAAATAGTTTGAGAGTACCCAAGTATCCATTTTAAATATAAACAAAACGTGACTAAAGCAGAAGCAATTGCAAAAATCTCAGAAAACACCGGTATTGATAAAGCAACTGTATCAGACACCTTAGAGTCTTTCTTTGAGACAGTAAAGGAAACATTGACTGATGGAGATGCCTTGTATGTGAGAGGGTTTGGCAGTTTCATAAATAAAAAGAGGGCCGCTAAGAAAGCTCGTGATATTTCTAAGAAAACTACCGTTATGGTCCCAGAACATTATGTTCCAAGTTTCAAACCAGCCAAAGAATTTACGGAAGGTGTGAAAAGTAATGTAAAATAATTTTGACTACTTGATTTTAAAGAGTCAGACAAACAAATTCTTCAGAATAAAATGCGTATTCAACTTTTCATTATCTTATTATTAGCCACAGGAATATCGGTGTTTCTTTACACTCGTCCTAAAGTGGTTGTGAAAGATAGTCAGGGTGCCAACCGTGACCAGGCCGCTTCTACCGAAAAAACAACTACTGCTACTGATAATAGTGAGAACGAAAGTCACTCACCTGCACTGTCAAAAGAGCAACGGGAGCGTTTAATTGTTTTGAAGAAAGGGTTAGCCAATGCCACAACCAGCGATGTAAAGGTTTTAGAGGGAATAGCTGAATTATTTATGGAAGGAAATGTTACTGATAGTGCCGGATATTACTATGAAATGGTAGCCACAAAGCAACCTAACGAAGCAAACTGGTTGCGAGCGGGAGATGTCTATTTTCAGGCGTATAATCTGGCACTAAAAACCAAGAACGTTGAAAATTTTGCTAAAAAGACTCAGGACGCCTACAAAAAAGTACTGGAAAAATCTCCGAATAATCTGTACGCTATGACAAATTTGGGAATGACTTACGTGACTTCTGGTTCACCCATGCAAGCGATTGGTATGCTACGGCAAGTATTAGAAATTAATCCTAATTACGAGCCAGCATTAGTAAATATGGGGGTGTTATCGTTGCAGTCAAATCAATACGACAAGGCAGCAAATAGGTTTAGACAGGTCATTAAAGTTAACCCGCAAAACCACAATGCTCAATTGGGTTTAGCGTATAGCCTTATTGAGTTGAACCAGGTTGATGAAGCCAAAACAATTTTGTCTGATCTGCAAAACAAAGAGATTGAGCCAACACTCCGGCAGGAGGTAGAAAGAACATTGCAAAATTTAAAGTAATTTCGTATCTTTGCAGTTCGGAAAAAATCACTGTTCCCTTAACAGTAAAGATATTTTACAATTTTAATCGCTTCCTTAACAAGGAGTTAGGAAGCATAATTCACAATTACTATGCCTTGCGGAAAGAAAAGAAAAAGACATAAGATGGCCACTCATAAGCGTAAAAAGCGTTTGCGGAAGAACCGTCACAAGAAAAAATAATTTGCTGTAATTAAAGCAAGACTTCTTTTAAGCAGCAGTTTGCAGAAAGTACTTAACTTCTTGCGGCTGCTGCTTAATTTTTTTGGAGGCATCATTTCTGATACCTCCCACAACTTAAGCCTATTTATTAACCCCTAATTCTACCTCAACTTTGAGCAACGAATTACTCATTAGCAACACCCAGCAGGGTGACCGGATAGCTCTTATGCAAAATAAGAGGCTGACCGAATATCATTTCGACGAAACCGAGCATCAATTTGCCGTCGGAGACATCTACCTTGGCACTGTCAGGAAAGTAGTCTCTGGCCTCAATGCGGCATTTATCGACATAGGTTACGAGAAAGACGCTTTCTTGCATTACCATGATTTGAGCCCCAATATAAATTCTTTGAATAAATACACCAAAGAAGCTATTTCTGGAAAGCCAGTCAGTACGCGAATGAAAGGTTTTGAAAACCTTCCGCAGATTGATAAATTAGGTAAAATCTCAGATGTGTTGACGCGTAGTCAGCCTGTTTTAGTTCAGGTTGTCAAAGAGCCAATTTCTTCTAAAGGACCGCGTTTGTCCTGTGACATTTCCATCGCGGGTCGTTATGTAGTTTTAGTGCCTTTTGCCAATGCGGTGAATATTTCTAAGAAGATAACCAGTAAACAAGAACGCAGTCGCCTCCATAAACTATTGTCATCTGTTAAGCCTGATAACTTTGGAGTTATCGTTCGAACGGTAGCGGAAGATAAGGAAATGGAGGAACTCCAACGAGACCTCGAAACTTGCGTCGAAAAGTGGGAAAATGGAATAAAAGCACTTAAAAAAGCTAAACCAAGAGATCGTATTATCACTGAGATGGATCGTGCAGCATCATTGTTGCGTGATTTACTTAATGATGACTTTGATAGTATTGTGGTAGATACTAAAGATGCTTTTGATAATACCCGTCACTTCCTTCAGGCCATTGCTCCGGAGCGAGAAGGGATTCTCAAATTACACAATGGTAAAGCCAAGCTCTTTGAGCAGTACGGTATTGAGAAGCAAATTAAATCACTATTTGGGCGTTCCGTAAGTCTGCCTGGTGGAGGTTATTTGATTATCGAGCACACGGAAGCTTTGCACGTAGTTGACGTAAACAGCGGGAATAAATCAACGCGTGAGGAAGATCAAGAAGCTACCGCTCTCACGGTGAATATGGAAGCGGCCAAAGAGGTTGCCCGACAGTTACGTTTGCGTGATATGGGTGGAATCGTGGTCGTCGATTTCATTGATATGAAGCGGGCTGAAAATAGAAAGCTTATCCATAATGTGCTAAAGACTGAAATGAAGACGGATCGGTCGAAATATACCGTGTTGCCAATTTCTAAATTCGGACTCTCTCAGATTACCCGACAAAGAGTACGACCTGAGATGAATATCTCAACTCGGGAAGCATGCCCTACTTGTAGCGGGAGTGGAAAAATTCAAGCAAGTATCTCAGTCACTGATTTAGTTGAAAATAATTTAGAATATATCCTGAACAAACAGAACGAACGAGGAATAAGTATCATCGTTCACCCTTTTGTTTATTCTTACTACCGCGAAGGAATCATAACACGTCAGATGAAATGGTTTGGTCAATATAAGACCTGGATAAAGCTTGTTAAAGATTCATCTATCGGTATTACCGAATTCCACTTCTTGAATAAAGACGGTGATGAAATTGAGCTAAGCTGATTGTAAGTTGTACTCGCAGTATATTCTATACTACGAGTACAACCTAAATGCAGTTTTTTAAAGCAGCACAATACTAACCTTTATTCAAAAAAATACTCACTTGAAGCTTTAAACTTCAAGTGAGTATTTTTTTGAATAAGCCAAAATATTATCAATCACTCTTTTGGGAGGGGTTAACATAACTTTGTCAAGACCTTGCTTGGTTTCCACAGATTCAAGGTAGAATTCGAGCAATTCGGAATCAAAAAGCAAAGCTTCAACGATTCGCTCGTTTTCCTGTGGGGTAGTCTCGTTGTAAAGATAACGAACTACATCATTTTGATTTAATGTAAAGATTTGTGTCATACGCATATTTTGTTTTACTCATCATTTTTCTAAGATTGATGAGAGCATAACGCATACGACCCAACGCAGTATTGATACTCACCCCGGTGGCGTCAGCAATTTCTTGAAAACTCATATCTTCGTAATGACGCATGACAAGGACTTCCTTTTGTTGCTCCGGCAAACACTTAATTAAACTTCTCAACTGCTCATGCGATTCTCGCTTTATTTGCAAGGTTTCGACTGAATCTTCCGAAAAGTTCAACGTATTAAACACGCGACTTCCGTCTTCAAATACTACGTTAGGATAGCGTCGCTCCCTCCGAAAATAATCAATTGACAAATTGTGAGCGATTCGTAAAATCCACGGCAAAAACTTACCTTCTTCGTTGTAACGCCCACCTCTTAACGTTTTGATAGCTTTTATAAAGGTATCTTGCATTAAATCTTGAGCAACTTCTTCGGTCTTAACAACTAAGTAGATTGTGGTGTAGATTCTGTGCTTATACTTTTCGACGAGTGTGCCAAAAGCACTTTCATCTCCTTTGATATAAGCCGAGACAAGTTCACTATCGTTAACTTGGACTTTTTCCATTTCTATTGATTGGTTAGTTAACGTAGAGTTTTATGCCATATTGTCGATTTAGAAGTTTTTTCTTGTTAGAATGTATTCAAGCTTTCCGAAAATTAGATAAATTTTTTTACGGGACAAATATATTAACGTGAAAACTTTGTAAACGGATTGTTAACAACCTGTTTGTTTGTTGATCTTCAAAAATCATACCAGTATTTGATTTATAAATAATGGCAATGGACAATGCACAAATCCGTCTTCGGTATAATTATTGCTTTATTGACTCTTACTTCTCAGAGAAGTATTAGACATAAAAGTATGTTACTTTAGTCGTTATATCAATACCCGAAAGTACGTTACTAGTAGGTTGAGGAAATTTTACGAACACTAATTCTACAAAATATCGGATGAGAACGTTCAAGTTTTTAATAGTCGGAGCTTTTATTTTAACAATGAACAGCGTTCAGGCTCAGAGAGATATGATTCTGACACAGGCGGGTGAAGAGCTAAGGTGTCGGATTATTGATGAAACACCTATCAGGTTTGTATTTGCTTATCTCAAGAACGGTAAACCTTATCGAAGCGAAATTTTTAAGACGTTGGTGACATCGTTTAAATTTGACTACTACGCTGCTGACTTACCCAATGCCGATAAGTTACCTGAAGCTATGTATCGAGCCATGGGAAGTTCTGATTCGGAATCGCCTCGTGCTCTAAGTTTCGAAAATACTTCCTTCAAAAAGGAAAAGAGAATAAATAAACAGTCTAAAGAAGCCGCTGTTGGGGAAAATTTGGGTGATATAACGGAGTCAGAAATCAGTAGAACTGCGATTGATAATAAAGTAGGTATTGAAAAAAATGATGTCGAGACAGTCATTGAAAATAACGAAAAAAGTGGGAGTGAAAGCGAGAAGAAAGCTAATACTCAATCTCAGATTGTAATAGGTAGAGTTGATAAATCAGCGAATAATACTAATCAGGAACCTATAATAGGTAAAACTATTGACGTAAATGCTGGAGCGAATATTACTGATACCCCAGACATTTCAGAAACGGAATCGCCAAATATTACGATTAACCAAAGGAATAAATTTAGGGTTGGTATTAAGGGAGGAATCGGAAACCGAATTGATAATAATTTACAGACAACAAACAGCTATGACTTATATCTTGAACAACTATTGAGGGGTTGGATATTAGGAGTTGATGTGGCTTACTTTCCAAATGATGTGGTTGGCTTTGGAGCAATATTTACAGACTTCAAAAGTCGTAATGGCGATAGTGAAATTGGGTACCGAAACGAATTTACGGGAGCCGAGCAGGTGGGAAGCATAGCGAACAGCCGTTCAATAAAGTTTTTTGGGCCAGCCTTATTCCTAAGAAAAAAACTGGATCACAAAACTTACGTTGTATTAGGGCTTTCGCCGGGGTACAATTTTTATACTGATAAAGGGAGCTATGACGGCGTTGATTATACCTTCAAGGGTGGTGGTTTCGGTGCCGCATCAACATTAGGAATCGACTTCCTTCTGGGGAATGACGTCATAGGCCGAGACATAACATTGAGCTTTGAAGCGGCTTACAACTACGGAAAGATAGATGCACTTGATTACGGTGATGCTCGTAGTGTGGTAGACTTGCCTACCTCGCTTGATCTCAGTAGACTCGATTTTACAATCGGGCTACGCTTCATCAGATTTCCTAAATATTTTAGGTTAGCATCTTACTAAACTACCGTTCCGAATAAATCAAACTCTTCCGCTTTGTCAATCCGGACGTTTGCAAAATCACCTAAGCGGACGTATTGGTCAGTACTAACTAGTACTTCGTTATCTACTTCGGGGGAGTCTTGTTCGGTTCTTCCAATAAAGAAACCTCCTTCGCTACGGTCAAAAAGCACTTTCTTAACCTGACCAATTTTCTCAGCATTCAATTCCTGAGAAATGCCTTGTTGAAGTTCCATGATTATGTCGGTACGCTCTTGTTTAACTTCGGCGGGAACATCATCAGGCATGCCGAATGAGTGCGTATCTTCCTCGTGAGAATATTGAAAAATACCTAATCGGTCAAATCTCATCTTTTCAACGAAGTGGTACATTTCTTCAAACATCGCTTCTGTTTCTCCTGGATGTCCAGCAATAAGCGTGGTACGTAGAGCAACACCCGGCACCTTGTCCCGAATCGTATTTACCAATGCTTCTGTTTTGTCGCGTGTAATACCCCGTCGCATTAATTTAAGCATCTCGGTCGAGCCGTGCTGTAATGGCATGTCAAGGTAATTGCATACGTTGCTGCGTTCCCGCATTACATCCAGTACGTCCAAGGGAAACCCGGATGGATAGGCATATTGTAAACGAATCCAGTCAATTCCTTCAACGTCCGCCAAGCGATCTATCAAGTCCGCAAGATTACGTTTCTTATAAATGTCTAAACCGTAGTACGTCAAATCCTGAGCTATTAAGATAAGCTCTTTTGTGCCTTTAGCGGCAAGGTTTTTGGCCTGAAGCGTTAATTCTTCAATCGGGCGGGAAACGTGCTTCCCTCGCATTAATGGAATGGCACAGAATGAACACGGACGGTCGCAACCTTCCGCAATTTTTAGGTAGGCATAATGAGTCGGCGTTGTGAGTAAACGTTCGCCTACTAACTCTTTTTTATAATCAGCTCGCAATGTTTTCAATAAACGCGGGAGTTCATTAGTTCCAAACCAAGCATCTACTTGCGGAATCTCAGGAGCTAATTCGTCTTTAAAGCGGTGTGAAAGACAACCAGTAACGTAAATTTTTTCTACAATACCATTTTCTTTGGCATCTACGTACCGAAGTATCGTTTCGATAGACTCCTCCTTGGCGTTATCTATAAAGCCGCACGTGTTGATGACCACTACATTAGAATCATCTTTATCTGATTCGTGCGTAACGCTCAAACCATTTCCTCTTAGTTGAGTAAATAATTCCTCCGAATCAACAAGGTTTTTCGAGCACCCCATTGTTACGATATTGATGTTGTTCTTACGTGTTCCTTTTGTTTTCATTCCACTATTAATAAAGCAAAAAGCGCTATCAGCTGACCGACAACGCTTTAAAGTCAATTTGTATTTTAAACAAGGTTAATCAATGGCGTAAAGCCATAGACTGCGTTAATATTCATCCTCGTTGAAGAAGAAGTCATCTTTGGTCGGATAGTCCGGCCAGATTTCCTCAATGTTTTCGTACGGTTGGCCGTCATCCTCTAATTCGGAAAGATTTTCAATAACCTCGTTGGGTGCTCCTGAGCGAATTGAAAAATCTATCAATTCATCTTTAGTTGCGGGCCAAGGGGCATCTTCCAGATACGATACCAATTCTAATGTCCAATACATATTTCTTGAGTTCTTTATATGAAGTTCCCATTGCGGGGTTGCAAAAGTATTTTTTATTTTGTTAAAATGAAACGTATTTTTTTGAAAAAAGTGCTAAAAAAAGAGTTTTTTTTTAAGTTCTATTGTAAATATCTAATAGTAAGTGTTTTGTGATGGTATTTTGGTGGTTTTTATTAGACAAAAACTTCACTCACATCTTATCAACATAAATATAATAGTGGAAACGATTGTTAATAAAATTAAGATATGAGTGCCAACTATATAGCTATAATCATACTCTTAAGTCTAAAATGATATACCATAATGAAAATACTAAACACTTTTTTATTTCTGCTCTTAGTGTCGTCTTGCTCAAATAAAAATATCCGCCCGGTGGGTGACGAAGCTTTTATTATTGGCTACCAGCAGAGTATTTCACTCGATAATAATTTTACAGTTAAGTTTTCTTCCGTTCAGGAAAGTAGGTGTCCAGAAGGTGTACAGTGCGTGCGTGCGGGCGAGTTTTTTGCGACGTTAACTTTTCGCGAAAATGCAGAGGTAGAGGTAGAGGCTGTATATTGCGTGAGTGGAGAATGTATAGCAAAAAAAAACTTACTGCCAGAGAGTATTTATTATTCGGGAGGTAAGGTAAAGGTCGGTTCTAAGAATTACTCGGTGATCATCGAAGACTTCTCTCCAAAGACGTCAAAACAGTCAAATCAATTGGATTCCTACTCACTAACGCTGAAAGTAATCGAGGAATAAATATGCTATGCTAAAGCTGTTGCATTTATTCACCGAATTTTCCTGATTCCAAAATAAGTATAAATTAATCGTGAAATGTATATTCTGCTCTTACTTTATGGAGAATGGTGTTAGATATATTAAATGCCAAAGGTAATTTGGTATTTCCAAAGACGTTGAATTTTTACTCAGTAGTAGTTAAGCAAAAAAAGGACCCGATATGAGTCCTTTTTTTGCTTTGAAATTTGATTACCCTTTATAAAAAACCCATTTAGAGAGTTCTCTCCAGGATACTTTTTTGCCGTACATCAAAATACCAACGCGGTAAATTCGGGCGGCAATCCAGGTTGTAAATATAAAACCTGCCACAAGTAAACTAATTGATAAAGCAATCTGCCAGAACGGAACACCGAACGGAATCCGAACCATCATAATAATTGGCGAAGTGAATGGAATCATGGAAGTCCAGAAAGCTAGACTTCCATTGGGATCACGCATCACGAACTGAGCAAAAATAATTGATGCAATAATAGGGATTGTTATTGGAAGCATAAACTGCTGCGTATCGGTTTCACTATCAACAGCTGAACCAACGGCTCCGAACAGTGCACTGTATAATAGGTACCCGCCAATAAAGTAAATGATAAAGCAGATAATAATTGTTACTACTGGAAGAGTCTCTAACGCACCCATAATATCACCAATTGCTCCGGTATTTCCCGCCATTGAACTTTGCATTTGCTGTTCGGCCATTTGTCGGGCATCTGGCGGTAATTGCTCTAATTGTTCCATTTGAGCTTGAGTCATCTGCTGAGACATGGCAGAAAGCTTATCTTTTATAAACATACTACCGACCGAGAAAATACCGATTGAGAGTACTATCCATAAAGTAAATTGTGTTAAGCCAACCAATGCAACGCCGACAATTTTACCAATCATTAATTGAAACGGCCGTACCGACGAAATAATGACTTCTACAATCCGGCTGGTCTTTTCTTCCATCACACCTCGCATTACTTGAGCACCGTAAATAAAGACAGACATGTAAATCAGAAATGCACTCGCAATACCAATAATAGATGCGGCGGCGGCACTACTTTTCTCTTCGCTGTCTTCTTTAAGACTAATCGTTTGGCTTTCTACGTCCATTTTTGCGTCTTCCAGCACGCTTCGGGTAATGCCTGCTTCAGTGAGTTTAATCGATTCGATTTCCCGCTCAATAGCTCGCTCAACGCCGCTTTGTAGTTCAAGTGGAACCCCTTTTTCGGCAAAAATCTTTACGGTCTTTGGGTTAATCAGGATTTCTCGGGGAATGTATACCAACGCGTCTTTATCAGAACCTTTGAATGCGGTCTTCATGCTGTCAATATCTCCTTCAATAAATTCGTATTTGAAGCTTTCAGAAGCGGGAAACTTATCTACGAATAAACCACTGTCATCAACTACCTGTATATATTTTTGGTCAATAGAATTCATTGATGTCCAGATGATGATTCCCCACATCCCCGCAATCATTAAAGGACCGAGGATAGTCATCACGATAAAAGATTTTTTCTTAACCCGCGTCAGGTACTCACGCTGAATTATAAGTAATATATTTTTCATATAAAAAGACGTTATTAATGGGATAAACTAGTTAGGTACTCAAGTTTGACTGGCCGCCAACAGCACGGATAAATACTTCGTTCATGTTCGGAATATTCTCGCTGAAAAGACGTAGATCAACCTGATTCATTACTGAATTTATTAGCTGGTTTACGCTGGTATTCGGTTGAAGTTTCAGAATGGCACGTTGCACAGTATCTTCCAATGGTTTGACTTCTTGAATCGTGAAAATATCTTCGGTTACGCTCAATGTTCCGTTAAATTCTACGGTATAAGTATTGTTCTTGAATTGCTCTTTCAATTGCTTCTTAGAGCCATCAAGTATTTTTTTAGATTGATGAATCAAGGCTACGTGGTCGCAAAGTTCTTCAACGGACTCCATTCGGTGAGTGGAAAAGATGATGGAAGCACCCTTCTCCCGTAATTCTAAAATCTCGTCTTTGATTAGGTTGGCATTTATAGGGTCAAAACCCGAAAAAGGTTCATCCAAAATAATTAGCTTTGGATCGTGCAATACGGTTGCCACAAACTGAATCTTCTGTTGCATTCCTTTTGACAAATCCTCGACGCTTTTGTCCCACCAAGTTTTTATATCAAATTTTATAAACCAGATTTTTAGCTTATCCATGGCTTCGGCTTTTGAAAGTCCTTTGAGCCGTGCTAAATAAAGAAGTTGCTCCCCAACTTTCATTTTCTTGTAAAGGCCACGCTCTTCCGGTAAATAGCCAATTTGAGCGATATGTTTCTCTTGTAACCGTTCGCCGTCAAAAAGAATGTGTCCTTTGTCAGGGCCAGTTATTTGGTTGATAATTCGAATCAAAGACGTTTTTCCCGCTCCGTTAGGGCCAAGTAAACCGAAAATCTGTCCTTTTGCAACGCTCAGACTTACATCATCCAGTGCCGTATGGGCTGCATAATGCTTGACGATATTGTGTACTTCTAAAATATTATTCACGAGGTTATGAGTTTTTTTCAAAAATACGAAACAAACGAGAAACAACCCTCCCAAAGTGATAAATGGTTGCGGTGAGGTTTAAATTAAAGAATGTCAACTGTTTTTGGTAAACAAGAATTTTTACTTTTTGCGAAAGGCATATTATTTTAGATGTACTTTTGTTTATAAAAACTAACTCTACCCATCGGCTAAGTTTATGAAGTTAAAATTGTTTTATGAACGCTTGAGTACATTCATAGCAACTAATACACTATCTCTGAAGAACGGTATTCTTCATATTTTGTACAAGATATTTGGCCGGGAAAGAGTGGAGGATTTTATTGGAAAAATATCGGAATTCGTAAGAAATGGTAAGAGCCAGTTTAAATCTAACTTTGATCAATCAGGTAAGTATTATCAATCAATTATAAGGGTCTACAAAGTCGCTTTCGGGTCGCTTTTGTTCGTAGTAATTTATTATGCGGCAATCCAAACAAACTTTCTGTGGCTTACGGGCAGCATGCCCAGCATTGATGATTTGCAAAATCCGAAACTTTCCCAAGCATCTACCATCGTTTCCATGGACGGCGAAACAATTGGTAATTTCTACGCTGAAAATCGCATCCCAGTTGATAGTAATGAGATTTCCCCGTGGATGTTTAAAGCACTCGTTGCCACAGAAGATTCCCGCTTTAGTGAGCACTCAGGCATTGACCTGCGTTCACTCGGTGGTGTTGCGTTAGGAATTCTAAAAGGTGGTGATCGAGGCGGCGGAAGTACGATTTCGCAGCAACTTGCTAAAAATTTGTACAACACCCGTCGAAAAGAAATGCGGGGTTTACTTTATTATATCCCTGGCGTAAAGACCATCATTTATAAATCTAAAGAATGGTTTACCGCTGTATCTCTTGAACGACGTTATACCAAAGGCGAAATTGCTACGATGTACCTCAACACCGTAGACTTTGGTAGTAATACTTTTGGAATTAAAACCGCCGCCAGAAAATACTTCAATAAAGAGCCAATTGACTTGCAACCCGACGAGGCTGCTATATTGGTCGGGACGCTTAAGGCAACTACTTTTTATAATCCAATCCGAAATCCGGAGAATGCGGTTCGTCGTCGTAATACAGTTTTACAGTTGATGGAAACGCACGAATACCTAACGGAAGCTGAAAATGAGAAGTTTAAAAACCTACCTCTTAAGCTCAACGTAGTGGAAGATAAGTCAGAAGGTTCGTACGAAAACTACTTCAAATCTGAAATTGTTAAATTAGTAAACGAGTGGGCGAAAAGCGAAGACATGGATGTTGACGTGTACCGCGATGGTTTGCGTATTTATACCACTATTGACGCCCAGATGCAGGATTACGCCGTAGCTGGATTGAATAAGCACATGGAAATGCTCCAAAAGCAATTCAACTCAGAATGGGGGAAAGAAAATCCGTGGCGGTATCAAAATGGTGAGGAAATTAGTGGTTATATCGACACCGTTGCGAAGCGAACAACCTATTATAAAAAACTGGTCGATAAGTATGATAATAACACAGATTCTGTCAAGAAATACATGAATGTACCGATGAAAATGAAAGTATTTTCATACAAAGGCACGCAAAATATGATGATGAGTCACATGGATTCTATCCGGTATTATAAGAAATTTCTGCAGAGTGGCATGGTCGCTATGGATCCTTACAACGGTTTTATCAAAGCGTGGGTGGGTGGAATTGATTTCGAGCACTTTCAATACGATCACGTTAAGCAAGCCAGAAGACAACCTGGTTCTACATTTAAACCCATTTTATATACCGCGGCAATTGACGGATCGTCCAATATGTCGCCTTGTGATAAGATTCGGGACGAACCCGTGAAGGCTTCTTGGATTGAAAACGGAGAAGAAAAGATCTGGGAACCCAGAAATGCCAACGGTAGTTTCAGTTACGCAAATATGACGCTTAGAAGTGCTTTAGCCCGATCTGTGAATTCGGTGGCGGTACAGCTTACCTTAAAGATAGGATCGCAAGCGGTGGTAGAATACGCCAGAAAATTGGGCATAACCTCGCCGTTAGAATCGGTGGGTTCTATTGGCTTGGGAACATCTGATGCGTCGCTTTACGAGTTAGTCGCAGCGTATGCTCCATTTGTGAACGAAGGGCGTTACACAAAACCGATGTTGATTTATAAAATTGAAGACAAGAACGGGAAAGTACTCGTTGAGTTTGAACCTCAAACTCGGCAAGTTATTCGTCCCGAATCGGCATTTTTGATGCAGTTTATGTTGCGGGGAAACGTGGAGGAGCCTGGAGGAACTGGACGAAGAATGTTTAACTACGGCTCGGTATTCAAAAATAATGGGCAGTTGGGCGGTAAGACGGGTACAACTTCTAATAACTCCGATGCGTGGTATATTGGCTTTACAAAAGACTTGGTCTGCGGTTCTTGGGTGGGCGGCGATGATCGCAGTATTCACTTCCGTAGTAGTATGGGCGAGGGAAGTAAATCTGCCCTACCGATTGTCGGGCTGTTTTTGGATAAAGTATATTCTGATAAGCAGTTGACGTACCGTTCAGGACCGTTTCCGAAACCAACTGAGAAAATATATAAAGATTATATGGGATGTCACAGCGATATAAATCCGCTTGACTTAGCCGCAATTGTCAGTGATAGCCTGATGATAAATTCGGTAGATTCGTTGCGGCTGTCGATTCCTGACACAAATAGTATCCGAAATGCCGTTCGGGAGACGTTTACTAATAAAAGACCGAAAGCAGATTCCATCGGAGATTTCAAAAGAAGAAAAGTGGAAGTAGAAACCGAGAAGAACAAGCAACTGCCTAACCCTAACTTCTGATGAGTTCAATTCTCAAACCCTTTGACAGTAAAACTCCCATCTTGCACGAAGCAAAGCGGGAGTTTTTTGTGTAGAAAAGAATCTTATCAGTTAATAATTATCTTAATCATATAAAAGTTGCTGTTAATAAATACGTTAATGTTTTCATGGCTATAAAATGTTTTTTTTGTAAAAATTATAATGATATAAAGGTCAGGTAGTTACGGATACAAAAAAATACCCAAATGCTATAATTTTTTATAGCATTTGGGTATTGTAAATTTGCGTATTTTTTTGCTAAGCTATTTGCCTTTGCTACGTTTTGCCCTTATCCGTGCCAACTGGCTCTTAGAAATATGAAGATATGAAGCAATATGCTCCTGCTTGATATAATTCTGAATGCTTGGCTGCTGCTCTTCAAAAAACTCCAACTGTTGCAGTGCCGTTTCTAAACTACGCAGACGGTCGCGGTATATCATTTGCATAACGTACTTACGGTAAATACCCACTTGTAATTTTGACCATACATGTGATTCCTCAACGAGTTTGTCAAGGTCTCTTTGCAGGAAATAGTACCCTCGGGTATTCGTAATTGCTCCAAGGTAACAATCGGCTGGGTTTTGTGTGTAGTAACTGGGCATGTTATACAACCAGTTTCCTTCATCTAATATCCAGTGGGTGTTTTCTTTTTTGGGTAACCGCTCAAACTCCCGCACAATGCCTTCTTCAATGAAGAAAGCCCGGTTACTTGTCTGTTTCGGTTTTAACATATAATGTCCTTTCTCCGTAGTAAAAGGGTTAGCCATTGCAAGAAAATCTGCAATGTGTTGTTCGTCCAAACCGAACGTTTCTTTTAAATAGTGCTGAATCGAAATCATAGGGCAGTCTTAGATGCTTAAATATAATACGAATACAATACAACTTCAAAACAAAAAAACTCCCCCCCTGCACGAAGCAAAGCGGGAGTTTTTAGTTGTAGGAAGAGCTTGATGTAGATTTAATTAAGATTTCTTATCTCGCTTCCCAAATCTAAAAATCAAAAATCTTCGTCCAATGAGAATGACATCTTCTCGCGGTCGGAGGTAACACCAGCTTTTTGGTATTCACCTACGCGTTTCTCAAAGAAATTGGTTTTTCCTTGAAGTGAAATCATATCCATGAAATCAAACGGATTAGTGGCATTATAGACTTTCTTTAGTTTCAGTGATTCTAACAGGTGGTCAGCTACAAACTCGATGTATTGACACATTAACTTAGAATTCATCCCAATTAGTGAAACTGGTAAGGAGTCCGTTACGAACTCCTTTTCGATTTCAACCGCGTCTTGGATAATTTCGTAAACTCGCTCATCAGGAAGCTTGTTTTTGATATGCTCATTATAAAGTAATACCGCGAAATCACGGTGGAGTCCTTCGTCACGGGAGATAAGCTCGTTTGAGAAAGTTAAACCGGGCATTAAGCCACGCTTTTTCATCCAGAAAATAGAGCAGAACGAACCTGAAAAGAAGATTCCTTCCACGGCGGCAAAAGCAATTACTCGTTCCACGAAATTCCCTTCATCAATCCACTTCATTGCCCATTGTGCTTTTTTATGCACGCACTCAATATTATCAACGGCGTTGAGCATTTTGTTCCGCTCGGTTGGATCTTTTATATAGGTGTCAATTAATAGCGAGTACATCTCGGCGTGGATATTCTCGATCATAATCTGAAAGCCATAGAAGCATTTCGCTTCGGCGTATTGTACGTTCGCGATGAAATCGACGGCAAGGTTTTCGTTCACAATACCGTCAGATGCCGCAAAAAAGGCTAATACGTGTGATATGAAGTGGCGTTCGCCGGGATTTAATTTCTCCCAGTCTTTACCATCTTGCGAAAGATCTACTTCTTCTACTGTCCAGAACGAAGCTACTTCTTTTTTATAAAACTCCCAGATATCGTGGTGTTGAATTGGGAATATTACAAAACGTGATGGATCATCCGTCAATAAGGGTTCTACTTTCTTTAATTCTTCGTCGGTCATAAAATTGGTCTTAAAATCGGTTAATGAAATATGCTTTCTTGAGGAGCAATATGCTTTAAAAGTACAAATAAATATGATTGGGTACAACCATTTTCTTGGTTTCGAAGCAAGGTCAGCATAACTCATTGAACATCATAAAAGTTGCCGATAAATCAAATTTTTAATTTTTTTTATGTAAAATTTGCCCTCCACTTCATCAACTCATTCATAAATTACTCAATGAAACGTTTCTCACTAATATTAGTTGCAGTATTCATTATTTTTGTCACTCTTCTTTTTACGCCACCGTTAAGTCATATCCGAAACTTTGTTGGTTGGGGAGCACACTCCGTTCACGATTACAAAACCCATCCCACAGAAATTGTTGAGAAATCAGGCAGTCCGCAGCCTTGGATTTTAGACTCAATGTATAACCAACGTAGTATTCCTGATTCACTGATGATGGTTATTGACTCAAACGACACGCACGCCTTTCTGGTGTTTCAGAAGGGCAAATTACTTTACGAAAAGTACTTCGATGGTTATGATAAAAATACGCTGAGCGGCTCTTTTTCGGCGGCTAAAAGTATTATTTCAATGTTAATTGGAATTGCTATTGACGAAGGTAAAATCAAATCAGTGAATGAACCTGTTGCGAACTATATTGACCATTTCAAGGAAGGGAAATTGGTGAATATTAAAATCAAAGACTTGCTCACGATGAGTTCGGGAACGAGCTGGGATGAAAGTGATCAGGGGTACTTCAGTCTCAACGGAAAAGCATATTATGGTGACGATATGGGATACTTGGTGAACCAATTTGAGTATAAAGAACCCGCTGGTAAAACGTGGGAGTATCGAAGTGGTGATACGCAAACGCTGGGCTTAATTGTGGAAAAAGTGTTCGGGAAAAGCGTTGCCGATTTAACATCTGAAAAACTGTTACAACCGATGGGAGCGGAGGCGGATGCCCTTTGGTTACTTGACGGGAGTGAAAAGCACGCCAAGGCATTTTGTTGCTATAATGGTGTTGCTCGTGATTACGCCCGCTTTGGGCACTTAATCTTAAACGAAGGAAGTTGGAATGGACAACAATTAGTGTCGAATAAATATATGAAAGAAGCAACAACTCCCGCTCTCTATTTAAAAGACGCCACTGAAGATTTTTCGCCCGTAGATTATTACGGGTATCAGTTCTGGATTTTGAATTATCGTAGTCTGAAAATAAACGCGATGAACGGTCTGTTTGGACAATACGTTTACGCCATTCCTGATAAAGATGCCGTGGTTGTGCGGTTGGGAGAATCTAAGATTACGTATTTTATACACCATTCTCAACCTGAGAACTTTACGTATATTGATGCGGCACTTTCGGTTTTAGATTGAACAAGGTTCGTAACATACGAACATTGGTTTTTAAGAACCCGCTTTTGTGTAGCATCAGGCATTTATTTGCTGAAGGTTACCCATTACTTTATCAACATCGCAATCATTAAAAAGTAGAATTCATGAGAAGACGTTCTGGCAGTTTTAAAACCCGTATAATTATTGGTTTAGTTATGGCAGCGGTTGCTTATTTTAGCTATTTGGGCAAAGGTCAGGATAATCTGTTAACGGGAAAAAGTCAGCGAGTTGCCATGTCGCCGCAGCAAGAAGTTGCAATGGGTTTACAAAGTGCTCCACAAATGGCTCAGGAGTACGGTGGGCTTTATCCTAACGAGGAAGTGCAAACTCAAGTCAAAACGATTGGTAAAAAATTGGTGAATGCACTTAACCGCGAATTGCAGGCGGAGGGTGTACAAAACCCGTACAGGTTCGGTTTCCATGTATTGCGAGATAATGAAATAGTAAACGCTTTTGCTTTGCCCGGGGGGCAAATATTTATTACGGTGGCTTTATTTGGCAAACTAAAATCGGAAGATCAATTAGCGGGAATTTTAGGGCACGAAATCGGGCACGTCATTCATCGGCATTTGTCACAGCAAATGGCCACTACTGAACTTTACCAAGGTTTAGCCGGAGCCGCAACGGCAGTCAGTGGAAACATGGGCGGTACTGAGATTGCTAACTACGTAGCTCAGGTAAAACTGATGAAATTTGGACGAGATGACGAACTTGAATCCGACGAATTTGGTGTTAAATATATGATAAATAGTGGCTATAACCCGTACGCTTTGATCGAAGTGATGGAAATTCTTGCCCAAGCAAGCGGCGGAGGTATGACCCGCGATGAATTTATGAGTACGCACCCCAGCCCCGCCAATCGAATCGCCAAAATTAAGGCACATATTACAGAGTATGGAGGATAATTTTAAATTAATTGAAGGTCATTGTTTTTTGAACAATCCATTATCAGCTTCTTCTAAAAGTGGAGATAATGCTTTGACAACTCGTTGCTTTTGGGCTGCGATGTTTACGGTTTCGTTCGGGTCTTTTCTCAAATCATACAAATCAATTGTTGAACCTGCTTTGTTAAAATACTTTGTGATTCGGTAGTGAGGTGTCCGTACCGAAATGCGGCTGTGGTAATAACTAAAAGCCTGATTTTTCCAACCTGATTTCTCTCCTTTTATTAACGGAAGTAAACTTTTTCCGTCGGTTTTGTGCGGCATTTTAAGCTGAGCCAGTTCCATCAACGTTGGATATAGATCCACGCTGCTGACCACTTCGTTTATCTTTGAGTTTTTCTTTTCAGTTGTTTTGATAATCAACGGACTACGCAACGCTCGATCGAAGCAAGTATGCTTTCCCCAAACATTTTGATCCCCAAGGTGCCAGCCGTGATCGCCCCATAATACAATAATGGTGTCATCATAAATTCCCTCTTTTTTCAGTTGAGAAATCAGTTTGCCAACCTGAGCATCGGTATAACTTACGCAGGCGTAATAGGCGTGTCGTAATTTTTGAGCGTACGCTTTCGAAATAGACTCTTCTAAAGTGGCTTTTTCTTCGCCTAATTTATATTGGTTAAACTCGCCACTGTCGTGCAGGCTCATTGCCGAAGCATTTTCGGGTATAGCTTTGAGCGGTGCGGTCGGAATCTTGTTCCTGTCGTATAAATCCCAGTATTTTTTCGGAGCATTGAAAGGTAAATGTGGTTTGAAGAACCCAACGACAAGCATAAACGGCTGTTTCTCTTTGCTCAATTCTTGAATTTTATCAATTGCCAAATTCGCCGTTAATCCATCCACGTAACCTTCGTCCGAAACTTCGGCCGCTTCGTAGGGTTTTACTTGCTTTTTTAACGTATTTCGGTTTGTTCCGTCGGCGTAGCCAAAGAAAGCATTGTGAGCCGTTCCCCACTTGCCGGAGTTGAAAATAAGCTCGTTCCAGCTGTGCGGTAGTTCGCGTTTTGTATTTTCATTTGTTTCTTCGTAGCCGTACACTTTTCCTTCGGGATTATGGCTGATTTTTCCGATTCCTACGGTATAGTAACCGTTACGTTTCAAATGGTGAATAAACGTCTCTGGATGATCTACTTCTGGCCTTCCTGAAATAAAAATCTGCGAAGCGAGGTTATTCAGATGTTGCGTGGAGCGAGGGTGAAAACCAGTCAATAACGCCTGTCGGGATGCTCCGCAAGTGGGAACGGAGACAAAGTGATTTTTAAATAAATGTCCATCTGCCGCCAGTTTATCAATATTGGGCGTTTTGATGATTTGGTTTCCGTAACAACCCAACTCGGGTCGTAGGTCATCTATAGCAATAAACAGGATATTGGGTTGTTTTCGGTCGGGGTCTTTCTGGATTCCGAGAAATAGAAGCAGGAATAAAGCAAGGAGGGCTTTCATCTTATTGTAAAATTGTACCTACCCAAGGTAGTAATTTACACGAGGTTTGGGCAGGTAGGAACAAAAAAATCCTCCCCCGTTTTCACGAGAGAGGATTGGGTTAACATGGCTATCACTTTTATACCACAATTGGTTTTGTTATTTCAATTTCTGCAATAACTTCTTTATCCTTGAAGAGTTTGGCTTTTACCCACTCATTCATATAGTATAAACAAGGTACTACAATCAATGTCAGAATAGTTGAGAATACCAAGCCGAAGATGATTGTCCAGGCGAGGATGTTCCAGAAAACGGCACTATCGCCGCCAGTGCTTACGCTCCACTGTAGGTCTACGAATAACGCTCCAAAATCAAACGTAAGACCTATCGCTAACGGAATCATTCCCAAAACAGTCGCAGAAGCTGTTAACAAGACGGGCGTCAAACGAGTGGCCCCTCCTTCGATAATCGCTTCCTTCAAGGGCATTCCTTTGCTTAGTAAGTCGTCGATGAAGTCAATGAGAAGAATGCCATTCTTTACCACAATACCCGCCAATGCAATAATGCCAACGCCTGACATGATGACCGAGAATGTTTTATCAAATAACATAAACCCGAGCAGCACACCAATAAGACTGAGTATGATGGTAATAAAAATAATGATTGGCTTGATAACAGAGTTGAACTGAGCTGCTAAAATTAGATAAATCATTACTAATGCTGCTCCGAATGCCGTACCTAAAAATGCTTCCGTTTTTCTCTGCTCTTCCTGCTCACCACCCTGGCGGATATTGTAACCCGATGGGACATCCAAGTCGGCAACGGCGGCTAATATTTGTTCGTTTATTTGAGTTGCTTGTTCTTTATAATCTGTCGTTACGTCAGAACTAAGGGTAATCAAACGCTCATTATTTTTGCGGTTAATCTGACTAAACGTAGTAGAGTAGCTAATATCTGCGACCGAAGCCAACGGTACACTTCGTAGTACACCGCCCATATTCATATCACGGTAGGTAATGTTCATGCTCAATAGACGATCAATCTGTGAGCGGTCATCTTTATCCAATCGGAGTTGGATTGGATATTCGTCGTCGTTGTCACGGAACTGAGAAACCTCAAGACCGAATAGTGCGGTACGGATAGTGGAAGCCACTTGTGCTGAACTTATTCCTTCGCGGGAAGCTTTCTCTCGGTTAACGTTGATAATGATTTCTGGTTTATTGGTCTCCAGATCGGTCTTCAAACCGTCTATTCCTTGGATACCTGCCTCAGCGATACGGCTACGAACCTGCTTCTCGAGGCGTTGAAGTACCTCGAAATCTTCACCAATAATTTCGATTGCAATCGGCTTACCCGTTGGTGGGCCATTACTTTCACGTTCAACCGAAATTTCAGTGCCGGGAATTCCTTGGAGTCCGTCCCGTACTTTACCTAATAACACCTGAGATGAAATTTCGCCCCGCAATTCTTTGCTTACAAAAGCTACTGTAATTTTTGACTTGTGTGGCGTGGCTGAGCGGTCGGGGTTCATAGGGTCTCCCGCGTTTTTACCCACGTTAGAAATTACGGAATTAACAGCTCCTTCGGCGTTATTCTCCTTGATTACTTTAAAGACCCGCTTCTCGATTTCTTTCGTAACCTCATTGGTCTGACGAGCGTCTGTACCGATGGGCATCACGTTATAAACGTAGATATAATCTGGCTCACCGCTCGGGAAGAAAATGACATTTGGTTTCACAATTCCCATCATCACGATGGTAAATATGAGTAGCACAACCATGCTTACCACGACACCGATTGGTCGCCAGCCCACCAAGATCCAACGGATAACCTTACGGTAGCCTCCTGTCAAAGAAGGCAAGAACCTTTCCTGAAACGGAGTAATCAGTTTGGGGGTAAGGATAAAGTGGTTGAAAATGTAGAGAATGGCAATCAGAACGATGACGTTAGCGATACCGAACATAGTGTCGCTACCCGCAACGGCAGAAAGTACGTAAAATATTACTGCCGCTGTCACCAAATAAATCATTGGTTTTTTGAGTTGGGTAAAGTTTGGAACAATACCTCTTTCGTCGTCTTCTCGTTTCATGAAGGTAATCACGAAGATTGGGTTCATGACGTAAGAAACTATCAGCGAAGCGAAAAGCGTAAAAATGAGCGTAAACGGCAGGTATTTCATAAACTCACCCACGATTCCTTCCCAAAAAAGTAGTGGAAAAAACGGTGCGATGGTAGTTAGTGTTCCGGCAAATACCGGAGCGAAAACCTCCGAAGCAGCTAATTTTACCGACTCGGTAATAGATAGATGTTTGTATTTATTGAAAATACGGTGTGAGTTCTCAACCACCACGATTGCATCATCCACTACGAGGCCGAGGCCCAGAAGAAAGGCAAATAGTACGATGGTGTTCAGCGTAAAGCCTAGTAGTAATAACGGATATAACGCTAAGAGTGCGGATAGCGGAACGGAAAGCCCCACGAAGATGGCATCTCGCACGCCCATGAAAAACATAAGAACTAATACGACAAAGATAAACCCCATCACAACGGTGTTTATAAGGTCGTTGAGGTCAGCTTTGGTACGCTCCGAAGCATCGGCGGTCACAATAACTTCGAGGCCTTCAGGAATGCTACCCTCTTCAAATTTGGCGATGATTTCTTCGATTTTCTCCGAAGCGACGATGAGGTTTTCGCCTCCACGCTTAATAACGTTCAAGGTTACAACGGTCTTATTATCCAACCGGGCAAAATCCTGGCGTTCAGCGTAATCATCAATTACTTCGGCTATTTCGCTCAAGCGGGCAGTTGCTCCTTGTCCTGAGCGGATGATGACGTTCTGTAATTCGGAAATATTTTTAAATTCACCCTTTACTCGAAGTGTTCTCCGAACGCCGTCCACATTCAGCTCTCCGCCCGAAATGTTCACGTTCTCTCCTTTGATAGCATTCTGGATATCAAAAAAAGTGATTCCGTAGGCTTTCATTTTAGCCAAATCTACGTTGACCTGAATCTCACGGTTTAACGCTCCGACAATATCCACTCGGGTAATTTCGGGCATCGCCTCGATTTTGTCTTGTAGCTCTTCAGCGTAGCCTTTGAGTTTCGCTAACGGGAAATTTCCCGCTAAATTTATGTTCATAATTGGAAGCTCTGAGAGGTTAACTTCCAACGCCGTTGGGTCTTGCGTAAGGTCGGTTGGCAAATCTCGGCGGGCTTTGTCAATGGCACTTTTTACCCGTTCTTTGGCAACTTCAACGGATACGTCCGTTTCAAATTCGACTAAAATTACGGAAACGTCTTGCAAAGCGTTTGACTTGATTTTCTTTACGCCTTTCTCCGCCTTGATTTGTTTTTCAAGTGGTTTGTTGATTAGGTTTTCAATATCCGCTGGGGCAGTTCCTGCGTAAACGGTATTCACGTAAATTTGTGGGATGACAATTTCAGGAAACTGCTCTTTGGGTAAGCTATTGAAAATGAGGTATCCGCTAACCGTAACCAAGATGGTCAGCAAGAATACCGTCGTGCGGTTTTTTGCTAACCCACCGATTAAGTTATAGATAGCACCGCCCGCTTTGGGAAGCCCTTCGTTTGGGTCGGTAGTATTGGGTTTCATAATTTATGTAGTTAATGTTATACTATTAATATCAATCTATGCTTCAGAGTTGTTATTGTTGACCAATAACATTTTTGAGATTGTAGATTGATTACTTGATAAATCAATACGTAATAACCTGCCCGTCCACAACATCTTGATAACCTTGTGTAATCAGCATATCGCCCACGCTTAATCCTGAGGTTATTTCAATGTCTCCGTTGTAAGTTAATCCAGTAGTTATGGCTCTACTATGGGCAATTCTTTTGTTCCCTTCGCTAACTGCCACATAAACTAACTCACCTTCTTCGGTACGTTGGACTAAGTTTCTAGGAATCACGATTGCTCCCGAGCGGGATTGATCGTTGATGCTTACAATCGCCGTTAGGTTAGGCTTTAATTGTTTGTCAAATTTCGGAATGTCCGCTTCGATGGTGAACGTACGAGAAACTGGACTAATGGTTTGGCTTACAAACTTTATTTTGGCGGTAATTTCTTTTTGTAAATCAGGGAATTTGATTTTTACTACGTCGCCTTTGGATATTGTTCCAGCGTAGGTATCAGGGATTTCAGCAACAACCTTTAGCTCGTCGAAATTTACGATTCGTAAAATTCCTAAACCTGGAGAAGCCATTTCGCCCATTTGCGAACGAACTTCGTCCACGTACCCGCTTATCGGCGACCGCACAATGTTCATGTCATTTTGTGCTTTCATGGTAGCAAGTTGCTTTTTAAGGGCATCTATCTGCGATTTCGCCTGAATATATTGTACTTCTGTACCAATTTTTTGATTCCAAAGTGACTCTTGCTTATCAAAAAGAACTTGTGCTGTAGCTATCTGGACGTTCAACGCATCCATCGATGTTTTCATGATGGTGTTGTCAATTGTGGCAATGGTTTGCCCTTTCGTAACGTAATCACCTTCTTTTACATAAATTCTGGTAATCGCACCTGCCATTTTGGGTGTTACAAAAACGTTATTCTCTGCTTTTAAACGTCCGGTTCCCTCTACGAAATGTTGAAACTCCATTGATACGATTGGTGAAACAACTACATCGGTAGCGATTACGGTTTTGTTGGTATCAAGTTTACCGATTTCAGCCTGAATTGTTTCAATCTCCTTGTTCAGAGTTGCTTGTTGTTGTTGTAATTCTATCAGTTTGGTACGCTTTTCCGCCAGTGAATCGCCTTCAGAGTTTCCTCCGCAAGAGGCAATAAAGGCACTCATCGTGATGATTAGTATGTAGTACGTTGCTTTCATTAGTATGTGTAGTATGTTAGTTATTCGTGTGTTGGTTGTATTTCACTTACTTCAAATCCCCTCTCGCTAAATCTAAATCTACTTTAGCAATAAGGACATCGTACAGAGCGGCGAAGTAATTGGTCTGAGCTTCTTTAAGTGAGGATTCGGCGTTGATTACTTCGATGTTTGAACCTACGCCTGCTTTGTATTTAATACTAGAAACCCGTAGCACTTCTTTTGCTAAATCAAGGTTGCGTTGTTGCACGTCAAGCGTTCGGATTCCGTTGGTAAGATTGGTTATCGCCCGTGAATTCTGTAACTCAAAGGACTCTTTTAGTTGCTCCGCTCCGTTATTTAGTTTTATTAAGCTCAGCCGTTCCCGTTGCACTTGTGTTTTGCGGATTCCGCTGTCGTAAATCGGGATGCTTGTACCAAGCATTATAGTTGATAAAGGAAACCAACGTTCAAGCGGATTAAATCTTTGATTACCGTGACTTGCTCCTAAAGACCCGCTGAAAAATACCGAGGGTAACGATCCTTTTTGGATACGCTCTATATTGAGTTCCGCGAGTTTACGTTGGGTCCCCAACAAATTAAATTCAATACGATTTCCGTAATCTATCGGCTCGTTTGAAATAATACGCAAAGCGGTAATATCATTTCCTTCGAGTTTGTCTTCTAAAATGATAGGGTTTTCCAGACGGTAACCCATTTGGAACTTTAACAACTGATAGCTTAAATCAATCAGGTTTTTAACTTTTTGCTGCTCAGTAAATAAGTTATTTCGCTGAACTTCTAACCGCATTACGTCAATGCTTTCAGCAAAACCTTCTTTGAATAATATTTGGGTATCCCGAATCAATGAGTCTAACCGATTAACGTTTAAGGCTAATATTTTTGTCCTCTCCTCTGCAATCAGTACAGAATAGTAGGCTTTAGTTACGGCTTCTGTAATTGTAATATCATTCTGTTGTTTGTTTCTGGCGGCGAGTTCACGGTAGGTAGAGGCGGCACGTAAACCTACCAAATAGGAGCCGTCAAAAATTAGCTGATTCAAAGAGATTCCGGCTTGACCGGCCCACGGCACGCCAAATTTTACTTTTACCACTTCACCATCAGCAGCTGCGGTATTAAAAGTACTTGCTGGTAAAATTGAGGTAGGTACAATGGCGTTATAACTGAACTGAAATTGTCCTTTTATTTGCGGTAACCCTGTTTGCTTCAACTCCTGAATCTGGAGTTCGGCGTCTTCGATGTCCACCAAGGCATTTTTACCCGAAGCATTATTCTTCTTAGCGTAAGCTACTGCTTCCTGAATCGTAAAAGCTTGTTGAGCGTTCACCGCAAAAATATTTGCTGCCAAAAAGAACAGCGTGAACTTAAATTTCATCTTATTCATAATATATAGTAAGTAAATATCTGTTCCTAAATATCCCACTAATTAGGGAGTTGAGTTATTTTTATTTAGCTAATAGTTTGATCTTGTAAGCTTCGTAAACTTTCAAACCTTTAGGTGTTAAAATCCCCCTCAGAAAATGATCAATCAACTGTAATTGAGTATCAACAAGCTTGAATTTCTTTGATGGAAATACTTTCTCTCTAAAAGCAGAGTCTACACTCTCAACCCGAAACCTCGCTAGAATTTCTGGTTCGAAGTCGGCACGATAATAACCGCAGGCTTGTCCTTCTTTAAGGTTGCGTAATACTATATCCACAAAGCCATTTTTGTGGTTTACGTAATTAGCCCAAGCTTTTGGGTGATACTTTTCCAGATCGTAAAGTAGTGCCGGGTGAATATTTTCAACCAAATCCCGCATGAGTTGGGTAGATTGTAAAATTTCGTCGATTGGGTCAGTACTCACTTTATAAATATGCTGACACCCCTCCATATCTATTTGTAGCATCCACTCGGTTACGGCGTATACAATTTCGTCTTTGTCTTTATAGTGCAGGTAAATCGTTTTCTTAGAAATTCCCAATGCTTTCGCAATGTCATCCATTGTGACACTTCGAATCCCGAACTTGAAAAAAAGTTCGAGAGAAATTGTACGTATCCGTTCTTTTAATTCCACAGCTGCAAAACTACGGAAACTTTTAAAAGGTTATCAGTTTCTATAATTTTTTTAATAATTAAAATGATGAACGGTCATAGTGATGCAAGAAAGGTCAACAGCTATAAAAAATAGGGTGAAGTGTTAACTATTTGATAGTAAATCGTGTATATAGGATATATTTAATTGAATTATAAACAACTTCAGTAATTAATATATTCACTTATCTATTATTTTGTTGTACTATTTAAATGTTGTGCTTTATCGTGAATACCTATTTTCTAACCATTTCGACTATATAAAACCATCGGGAAATGTTTTTATAAGTTGGCATTACTACACAATTCATTTACTTTTGTTGGTCCATTTTCAAGCGAAAATAAAATTGCACCTATGAGTTTCTATAAAAAATATTTATTTCCCCAACTCACCAAATACGATCCAGAGGAGATACATTACAAAGCCACTGATCTTCTTCAGTTTGCTTATAAGATTCCACTCGTGCCGAGTATTTTGAAACTCCTTTACGAAAAGAAAAGCCCAAATCTGGAGCGGGAAGTGTTCGGGCTACATTTCAAAAATCCCGTTGGATTAGCGGCGGGGTTTGACAAAAATGCCTCTTGGGTAGACGAAATGGAATCTCTTGGTTTTGGTTTTGTGGAAATTGGTACTGTTACGCCAAAGCCACAGTTGGGCAACGATAAGCCTCGTTTATTCCGTTTGAAAGAAGACGAAGCTCTCGTTAATCGTATGGGTTTCAATAATGAAGGTTCTTTGAAAGCGGCGGATAAGCTTCGTAACCGGAAGTCTAAAATTCTTGTGGGAGGAAACATCGGGAAGAATAAAATGACCGAAAACCTCGATGCAGTTTTTGATTACGTGAAGGCATTTAACGACCTTTATCCGTACGTAGATTACTTTGTGGTGAACGTAAGTTCGCCAAATACTCCAAACCTTCGGCAATTGCAGGAGAAAGAACCACTAACCTATTTACTCAAAACGCTGAAACGGGAAAACGGACGGAAGTCGAAACCTAAGCCAATTCTGTTAAAAATTGCTCCCGACTTGACCGAAAGCCAACTCGATGATATTATAGAAATTATTAATTCTGTACGAATTGCGGGAGTGATAGCTACGAACACAACGATTTCGCGGGAAAATCTGACGACCGATAAAAGCGAAGTAGAAGCTATTGGAGCGGGTGGAGTAAGTGGAAAACCGCTGAAAGACCGCTCAACGGAAGTTATCCGGTACCTGCATCAAAAATCAAACGGATCTTTCCCGATTATTGGGGCGGGCGGGATTCATTCCGCTGCTGATGCACTCGAAAAACTGGAAGCTGGGGCTTCGTTGATTCAGATTTACTCGGGTTTTATTTACGAAGGCCCGGGCTTGGTGAAAGAGATTTGCAAAGGAATTTTGAAAGCGGATAAAAAAGCATCCAATTCTAAAAAAAGTAATATTTTAAGTTGAGACTCAAAGATTTCTTGTGCACAAACAGCTTTGCTGGAGGTGAAATCGTAGGCTTAAACAAATCGTTGCTTTAAAACCATTCGCTTCTACCTATCGTTATTTAAATAAAATCACCTTTGTACCCCGTTTGGAGGACTCGTAGCGGAGAATTTTGTTCGGAAAAACAACACATAAAATGGCAGTAGTACCGTATAAAGATAAAGACACCGGAAAGAAAGAGCAAGTAGCCGAGATGTTTGATAATATCTCACCTAAGTATGATTTGCTTAATCGCGTACTCAGCGGTGGAGTGGATATTTATTGGCGTAAAAAAGCCATCGGTTTGCTGAAAAAAGAAGACCCGAAACTAATACTTGATATCGCTACTGGAACGGGTGATTTAGCCGTAGAAGCGGTGAAACAGCTCAATCCTGACAAAGTAATAGGTGTTGATATTTCGGAAGGAATGCTAGCTTACGGACGGAAGAAAATGGAGAAGCTTAACCTTTCAGATAAGATAGAACTCCAAGTGGGAGATTCGGAGAAACTCCTCTTTGACAACAATACATTTGATGCTGTCATCGTTTCATTTGGAGTCAGGAATTTTGAAAACCTGCTCAAAGGATTGACGGATATGTTTAGGGTGACGAAGCCCGGAGGCACGTGCGTAGTGGTCGAATTCTCGAAGCCACGTTCATTCCCGATGAAGCAATTGTACGGGTTTTACTCAACAAAAATCTTACCTTTGATTGGTCGGATGGTATCAAAAGATACCTCGGCTTACAGTTATTTGCCGGAATCGGTCAACGCCTTTCCTGACGGCGAAGACTTTTTGGCGGTATTCCGTCAAGCGGGTTTTAAAAACACTATATGCAAGCAACTAACGTTCGGAATTTGCTCAATTTACGTCGGCAAAAAATAGTTTCTGAAATACAAAATACGAGACATGAGATGAGAGATTATATACTTTTCTCTTGTCTTTTTATTTTTGTAATGCTGCTGTTGCCTTTCTGCTCAAATGCTCAGTCCAGAGTCAAGTATCAAAGTGATTACGATTACAAAAACCTGCACTTCGGTTTTCTCATTGGAGTGGGGCGGAGTCACTTTAATGTTCGTACTAACCGCACTTTTCAGCAGCCTGTCAATACCATTCTTACTTCGATTACTTCGCCACCCACCACCTGTTTACGCATAGGGGGGTTGATGAATGTCCGGATCAATGATTATTTTGATTTCAGGATTTTGCCAACGATTAGTATTTATTCACGTAGCTTGTATCTGACAGATACATCTGAAGCAACCGATGACAAGATTCAGTTTCAGGATAAAGCTTGGCTCGAAATACCAATTGCCATAAAATATAAATCCGAGCGGCGGGGGAATATCAGGATGTACGCTTTTGCCGGAGTTCGCTACGGAAAAGAAACTAATGCTATAAACTTTGTAAACCGCTCTGCGGTAGGAACCACGTTGGAAACAAAGGGTAGTGACTTCAGCATCGAATACGGAGTTGGTTTGGAGGCTTTTTTACGATACTTTAAGTTTACACCTGAATTGCACTTCTCACACGGATTGGTAAATAATGCCTCCGCCGTCGTCTTCCGTCCTGGCGAAGTAACCGCGAATCAAGTCATTCAGCGGATGAACACCAATACAGTAACGTTAATGCTGATGTTTGAGTAATTGTGGTTATTAGCTTTCGGTAATCGGCTTTTGGTTTAACTTCTTCACTATTTTCTTTATCTCCTGAATCGTTCCTAGGTTGGCTTCGTAACGCACGTACTCTGACGGATTAATGGCACTCGCCATACTGACCGCTTCGTTGCGGAATCGCATTGGACTTTCGGTTGCCGTTTTTGCGGATAAATGAATAGCGTGAACGCCTGTTTTAATCAACTCTTCTGCATTTTTGATTCCAACACCACTTCCCGCCATAATTTCAATTCTGCTGTTGGCGGCTTTAGCTAACTTTGTCAATAGTGTAGCTGCATCAGCGGCGTAGTTTTGTTGACCAGAAGTTAAAATGCGTTCGCACCCCGTTTGGATAATATCTTCCAAAGCCTGTATCGGGTCGGTAGTCATATCGAAAGCTCGGTGAAAAGTTACGCCTAATGGTTTTGCTAATTCTACCAAACGCTTAGTTTCGGAAATATTTACCGTTCCATCGGGTTTCAGAATGCCAATTACCACGCCTTTTGCTCCCGCCGCCTTTGCTTGTCTGATGTCTTCTTCCATTACTCTAAGTTCCGTTTCGGAATAAACAAAATCCCCGCCCCGCGGACGGATTATCGGATAGATCGGAATATCAACGGCTTCCACAGTAAGTTTTATCAATCCAATGGAGGGCGTAGTTCCGCCTTCAAATAGGCCGTTGCACAACTCAATGCGGTTGGCTCCGCCTTTTTGGGCGTTGATACAGGATTGTAAGGAATAACAGCAGATTTCAAGTTGCATATTCTTTCTGAGATTGGAGAGGTGAGATATTAGGTTGGAGATTTTAGACGTTTATCCTGACAACTTCGTGACTCAGGAAAAGCAAAGGACGGGAGAGTTTTGGGGAAAGACAAGTCCTGAGAATATTGTCCGAATAGCGTGCTGTAGGTACGCAACTTTATTTTTCTGATTTCAATTGCCGTTCCAAATCCTTGATGCGTCCGTCTTTTGTGGCAATAAGTTCTTTGTAGAGTTGTTCTTTCGTTAATGGTAAATCCTCTTTGTTGACTTGCACTCTAAAAAGTTCGTCAATTGTGCAGCTCAATAATTCACTTAGCTTTACTAAAAAATGAGGCTTGAATTGCGTGATTTTGCCGTTCTCCACGCGGTTAAGCGTTGAGATATTTACATCAAGTTCAGAAGCAAGAGCCTTTAGCGTAAAATGCTTAACTTCACGCAGTTCACAGATATTATTTCTAATATTCATGTTCTTACAAATTCTAGTTTTTTAGGAGATAACGCATTGAAAGCTACGCAAATACTGTTGCACATTATACTATTAGGGGGGGGTAATTTTTGTGGAAGCTTGTTCAGAACAAAGCGGTTAGCCGGTTACAGCGGCGTTCAACAAAATCAATTTATTCACTCTAAATTTTTACAACATGAAAAATTTATTTTTAACGTTTCTGTTAATGTTTACGGTTTCTTTTGCCTTTGCAAATGAGGGAGATGAAACTATGAAGCCAAGTGAAGCATCACCTACAGTAAAAGTGGTTCGCTATCAAATTATTACTTCGTGCGGCACGCAAATAGATATGCACGCAGATGAGTGTAATGACACGGAAATGTTAGATAATGCGATGTATTATGAATGTCAGCACTGTGGAGGTTGCTAATAATTAAATAAACAAAAACTAATTGGACATTTTCTATTCTATGAGTTTAACGTAGAAAATGTCCAATTATAAAACTCTATAGACATGAAATTAATCTTGACTTTGCTAATATCTATTGTTTTAGCTTTATCCACTCGGGCTCAAAGTTATAAGGCAGTATATAACTACAAGTTTATTCCAGATAGCTCGAATATGCAGGATGTGAAAAGCGTTCGAGCTGTTTTGCGTATTGGTGAAATAAGCTCTTTGTTCTCAACTGAGGCAAATTTAAAACGTGATTCAATAACTCATTTAGTTAGAAATGGTGAATTACCTCTTTACCGAGCTATGAGAGAAATGAGGCAATTATACGCAATAGACAAAGTGAGTTTTATTGTATCAAAAAGTTTTGAGACCAAAGAAGTTACATTTCATGATAAAATCGCTACGCAGAAATTTAAGTATAGTGACAATGCTATTTTCAACTGGGAAATTGGTAATAGTAGAAGAGATATTTTAGGCTACAATTGTCAAAGTGCTAAATTGAAATTTGGTGGAAGGAACTATGTAGCTTGGTTTACAGATGAAATTCCTATTCCTGATGGGCCATTTGTTTTTCAAGGGTTACCCGGTCTAATTGTTTCTATTCGCGATACGAAATATCATCACAATTTTGAGTTAAAATCGTTTATGGCGAGAGGAGCAAATGTCAACGAGGACAACCCTTATGATAACGAACTATATATACAAACCACAAAAGAAAAGTTTTTAAGAGTGTGTTTTGGAATTTAAACATTTTGCATTAAAGTAAGAACCAGCTACCTTGTTATCGACTAAAACATAAGGTAATGAAAACAAATTTCTCTGAATTCTCTGATTCTCAGTGGGAAGGTA